>OLSH01000488.1_pt1 | contig 34326 bp, 29 predicted proteins | sample 1643221 | NCBI WGS metagenome assembly OLSH01 (sample SAMEA3136681, study PRJEB25190) | human gut metagenome | biome: human gut; feature: human-associated habitat; material: faeces | place: Austria | collected 2013 | reverse complement strand
GATTTTGTTCAGTACACCGGAAATTGCGGGTACAAAGAGCAGATAGAAAATGAAGGTCATGGCAAACCCAGCAAAATCATCCGACCTGGAGCCGATTAAAATTCCGACAGGTACAAGGATCAGATAAACATTATTGATGATTGTGGTGAAGGCGGGCATACAGTTCTGCCAGCCTAGGGAAAATTTCAGGACCCACTCTGTATATCCGGCAATCGCTTCTTTGAGCTTTTTGAAAGAGGATGCGGTCTGGTTGAACGCCTTTACAACCGACATTCCACGAACATACTCTACAGAAGCGTTGTTCATTTCTTCCAGGGCTTTTTGATATTTCCCCATATTCTCTTTCATCTCGCCACTGCCAAAGCCAATGAACTCCGCAACAAACGCCAGAATGATACCGACCAGAGAGGCAAGACCGAACCGCCAGTCAACGGCCAGCAGGATGATGACCATGACAATGGGAGCTGTAATAGAAGCGACAAAATCCGGGAACTGATGAGCAATAAAGCCCTCTACGCTTTCAATGTTTTCATCCATGATTTTCCGCAGACGTCCGCTGCCAATCGTCAGGTGATACCCAAGTGGAATTTTCGTAATATGGTCTGCAAAGAGAACCTTCAGCTCGTACAGCGTTCCGAACGCTGCCATGTGTGAACTGAAAATAGCCAGAAAGTACAGCAGGATATTCGCCACGATCCCGGCGAGCGCCAGCCAGCCATAATTCATGACCATCCCCATATCCAACTGATCCAAGTTCGGGAAAACACCGATAATCGAGCGGATCATAAAATAGACCGCTATGTACGGGATGAACGAAGCAATGGCCGCCAGTGACGAAAGAACCGCAGCTAAGAATACAAGGCCCTTTCTGTCAGAAGCCAATTCCATGCATCGTGCCAAACCCGTCTTTGGTTTTGCCTGTTTCGACTTTGAGTTTGACATAGCATTAACCCTCCTTAAAATTGAAAGTGGTGAGGTTGGCAATCCCTAACCTCACCACTCATTTTATCAACCTTTGAAATTGCCTGCCACTCCATAACTCTGTTCCACTGCCCAAAATAGCCCAAAGATACCATGGAGTTAGCCACAACTATATTACCCTTAGACAATGCCTGCCTTCTGGAAATGCTTTTTGAACACGCCTTTTGCAATCAAAGCGCCGACGATGCCTGCAACGAAGGTCACAACAGCGATGATGACTACCATTGTTCCATTCATAAAGCTATGCAGCTCCGTCAGATACTCGGCGCTGACGCCATTCGACGTAGACATATCATCCACATAGCCGGTCATAATGACCATAGGGAGATAGGTTCCCAGCGCAAAGAACATCATATACACGGAATAGCCAATGGTATTCAGCCAGAAGCTCTTGTAGTGGCCGATACGGGCCAGAAGCTCCGCAATTACGGCACCGGCAATAAAACCGACGGCAACCGCCCAGCCTGCGCCAATCAGAAACTCAATCAGGCCGATCACCACACCGCTCAACAGAACGCTCCCGGCCTTTGGCACTTTAGCGCGCATCAGCATATAGATAATGCCTCCAGGAATTGCAGCAATGGCGCTCCCAAATGCGAAGGTCACCACGGTAGCTGCGGAGGCAAAGATGCACACCATTACCACAGCAAAGAATAACACCGTAAAAATGCCCAGCGTGATAAAATCCTTTGCTTTCATTTTGTCGGATGCCCCGACAGGTTTTGCTTGTTCACTCATACAGATAGCCCCTTTCTATATTTTGTATATAACTAAGATGAAGTCCTTTCATCCACGCGAATGACGCGGGAACAAATCTTCATCAGTAGTTCATTGTCATGGGAAATCACCAAGATGGCTTTCCCTCTTTTGGACAGCGCACTTAAAATTCCTGCAACACTCTCCATGTTTTTGTAGTCCAAGCCGCTTGTAGGCTCATCAAAAATAAGTACCTCTGCATCTCGGAGTGCCGCAACGCCAATCGCGGTGCGCTGCTTCTGACCGCCAGATAGGGACATTGGATGCCGCTCTTTATAAATCGTCAAATTCAACTCATCCAGAATATCGTCTATTCTCTTTTCGTCTTTATCCTTCTGGTCAGATAATGCCAGCAGCAGTTCCTGGTAAACGCTATCGGTAAACAGTTGATAATCCGGGTCCTGCATGACAAGATACGCTTTCCTGATCCGCCGTTTACTTGGGACCACACTGTTTTTGTATAGAACTTCTCCACGGGGTTCCTTCTGCAAGCCACATAAGGTCCGGGCTAAAGTTGATTTCCCACAGCCATTTTTTCCTACCACACCAACAATTTCTCCTGGGTAGACACGAAAATTCAGGTGTTGCGCCACGGGCTCCCCTTTCTCATAGCCAATCGCAAGATCTTTAACTTCGACAGCCGGGGGCTCGTTTCGAGAGGGCATCGTATCGGGAAGCTCTAACCTTGTAGTCGTATAGCTTCTAAGTCCCAGCGCCTTGATTTGCTCGGTATTGAATAAAGCGAAATCACTGGCGGACCAAGATTGTTTCAGCTTACCATGCTCCATAAGGACAATGCGGTCGGCAATCCCATTCAAGAAGTAAAGGCGGTGTTCGGATACAACAATCGTTTTTCCCTGCGCCTTAATCAGTAAAAGCAGCCGTCGTAGTTCTTGAATGGCCTCTGGGTCCAGGTTTGACGAAGGCTCGTCCAAGACAAAAATATCAGGATTTAATGCGTAACCGCTGGCAAAGGCTATGGTCTGCTTTTGCCCGCCGGACAAGTCAAACAGGTTGCGATCCTTTAACTTTTCAATATGTAATTCACGGATAGTCTGTTGATAACGATCCAGCATCACTTGATAGGGCATACCCTTATTTTCCATACCAAACACAATCTCGCTGTCCGTATCCAGACTAAAAAACTGACTGCGTGGATTTTGGAAAACGGAGCCTATCTTGTCCGACAAATCGTGCGGTTGGATCGTGCGGGTATCAACTCCGTCAATGAGAACCGCCCCGGACATTTCCCCTTCGTAAAAGTGGGGAATAAGCGTATTTATCAACCTGGTCACACAAGTCTTTCCACATCCAGATTCGCCAGTGAGAACAACACACTCCCCCTTTTTAATCTGCAAATTGAAATCTTGCAAATTTTCCTGTTCAGCGCCGGAGTATTGAAAAGATACATGGTCAATATCAATCATCATCATATCCTCCCATATATCTGGTATTTGCAGAAAAACAGCACAACGAAGGCAACAAGAAAGAAGCACAGTACCATCCAATCTTTAGCATGAACTTTTAGCTGAATGAACGAAGTCCGTTGTGCCGGATTATCAATACCTCTCGTCACCGCAGAAGCAGATAATTCTTCTGCAATCGAGGCAGAGCGCATCACGATGGGGATAGTGATTGCCTCCAGAATGAGCATGGGGCGCGTGAATACATTTTTCCACGAAAGGGCGATGCCTCTTAACTTCATCGCGTCATAAATGTTGTGAATCTCCTCACTGAAAGTAGGGAAAAAGCGTAGCACCATAGCGAATGTAATGGTAATGCTCCGAGGTATTTTTAGCGAGTACATAGCCGCAATCAATTCGCTGACTTTCGTTGTAGCGATAAAGGTTGAGGCAAAGAGTACCACGGGTATCATCACCCGGATAAACAATGTGAAGATCGACAAAATAGTTTCGATGGCCTGGGGGAGGTAGATACAAAGCTGCTGTATAGCCGCGATCACCACATAAAAGACGATATATTTCAACACGATCTTTTTCTGTCCCATCAGGCACGAGAGGATGCAGATAAAGGAAAAACATACGCTGCCAAGGACAAAATCTTTCAAGCCGAACACCATGAAGTTGATGAGCAAAAACAGAAGCAACTTGATTCGAGTATCTATGGCAAGCAGGGAGACCACCTCCTAAATAAAAAGCTGATGGGTTAGCATAAACCAACCGCACCAGCTCATTATATCTGCCTGCGCAATTTTTTCTGCTCCATTCCTTTGAGATGACGCAGAAAACAGCCCATTCTTCCTATTTATTTTTTTCGATAGTCCTTTGGCAACATCCCATAGACAGATTGAAAAGCCTTTGCGAACTTACTTGCGTTACTATATCCAAGTTCCAAAGATATATCCACGATTTTCATTTTATTTTCCGAAAGCCACTGAGCCGCTAAATTCATTTTGTATTTTTTGAGATAGGCATACGGCGTGTCTCCATAGATATGGGAAAAAACCAAATGAAAAACAGATAGGTTCAAATGCGCTTCTTTTGCCATCTGCTCCAAAGACACTTTTTCGTCCAAGTGAGAAACAAGATATTCCCGGATTGCTTTTGTAGACTGTATTTGTTTCTTATCAAAATACTTCAAGTCGCACCCGTTAATCTGCGTTAGCTGATCCATGTGGTACAGGAGTTCAATAGCCTTGATTTTGAAATAGCCGATTGGCTCCGTCTCAGCGGCAGAATATAATTCTGAAAACAGATGCTTCAACTGCGCTGGGGTATCACTGACATACCACCGTGTTTCAAGTCTCAGCGTTGTTCCTATTTTATCAAGATCAATAGGGATTGTCTGCATCATCCGGCGTGTTCCATCTGAAAGCGCCTGACGGTCAATGACGAGGCTGACGCCGTAATATTTTCCCAAAGGGAAAGAAAAGGAAACCGGCAAATGCTCTGTTGCCGCAACGCTAAAATAGCCCTCTGGCAAATACGATACAGTGTGGTTAGCAAATTCACATTCATACCGGCCGGTCTGGCAGTGCGTGATCTGAATAATATCTGGATTAAACTTTTGTGTTTCCATAGACTCATCTGATTCAAAATCGAGGAAACAAAGCTGTATTCCCTCAAACAGATTATAGTTTTTTACAATTCCCCGGCCTTTGCAGCCATAATCTACGACTACACGATCATCACTTTGCGCCAGAACTTTGGCCTGCATACCGTACCAGTCTTGATTGAAACTGGCATTTCCCATTATCCTCACTCCAATCAGTTAGTTATAGCTTACCAATTTTATAATAACACACGCCTGGACAAAATTCAAGAAAATAGCCCATTTATAAAAAGTATTTTCTTGAATGTTCGGCCAAAATCTCCGTTTCAAATTGTAGTATTAGTAGAGGGAGAATACGAGGAAAGAGTTACGGTAGCAAGCATAGGAAGTGTGTACCCACTTCCGTATTTTGCTCTGCAAAACAGCTTGTTGGGAAGTGTCCCAAACCCCTTGTGTTCTGCATCCGGTGGATGCAGGCTGCGCATTTTTGCAAAATGCTTTTTTGATCTGAGTGCCGATGCCTGTGGTATCGGCACTTTTTGCACAGATGGATTCCCGAAAGCAGAAAATAGTGCTATGCAGCACATCCGGGATTGTGCTATACTTAATTTACATAAACCTGTTTGCCCTAAAAAGTTGGAGGTGTTCATGGCAACACGAACCATTTGTTTTCCCATATCCGGCTACCCCTATTGTAAAGAACAGCCGGTGACATTCACATGGATAAAAGGCAGCAAGCGGCAGAATATCCGTGCCGTCCATGATGCCGTCCATACAACAGACCCGGATGTTTCAATTCTGGAAGTCAGCTCTGCATCTGTTCAGCCGGAGGGTGAGGCTGTTTCTTCTCTGCGGCTTCTGCTGCGTCTAGATTCTGTTGCGCAGGATGTGCCCATCAGTACGGTTTTTGAAGCCGCCAAGGTATTTGAACATGGTGGGCCATTCACTGACCTTCTGACCTGTGAGCCACCCAAAGTCCATAAGGACACTCGGCTGCGAACCAATGGAGAGCTGCTACGCTACTCTCTGGAAGGAAGTGAGTATCCGATAGAGCCGTACCCGGATTCATTTTTTGAGTGGCTCTACTGCCGTGCGTTGAAGCAGTTCCCGGAAAAGGCTGCGCAGCTGAGCAGATATAATGCCTTTTCTGATATTGCTGCCGCAGCGGATTCTAAAAAATATTATGGCGATTCCTCGCGGGCGGCTGCAATCTATGTAGGACTTGCAGCCGCAGGAAAACTTCCGTGCATCGATTCCCATGAATCATTCATTGCGGAAGTTTACACGGAACCAAAGCCTTTGCCCAAGTCTGGAAAATCTGAGATTGCTTCAAAAAAGGCACCCGAGGTTTCTGCACCAGCAAAGGAGATTCCGGCAGACGAATCGTCGCAGTCCGATAGTGCAAATATTCCGGACGGTGTGCAGATGGAACATATCCTTGAGTTGCCCAAAGCGACCTGTCTGCTCCTTTCTTTGGCAAAAAATTCCGGTCTTTCTGCAAATAATTCCAGTGAGCTGGCGTATAAGGGAAAGGAATTTTTGCTTGACGCTTATCAGAAAGCACTAAAAAACAAAACGCTCCAAATCAATATTCATAAGAACAAGATCACTTTTCCGATGGAAGATCATGACAGCGGATTTCATGCGGTCGGAGTACTGACCCGTTCGCCTGCTTGGGAATACGGATGGAAGTTCAACTATCTGGCCGAGAATACACCCGGGGCAGAAAAGCCCGAAGTCAAAGCAAAGATCCAGAAGCCTTTGACCGCATTAGAGCATCTGGAACGCTGTGGGTATAAAATCGTTCAGCAGGTCTTGCCGGAGAAACTCCCACCGATTGCCGTTCAGCAGATGGCATGGAAAACAGGCGAGGCGCTTTGCGACCCGGTGGTGGTGGATTTCTTGCAATTTATCCGAACACATATGCAGAGCGACGGCTCTTTTTCGTTCCGTATCCCAAAGGGTACGTCCAAAAAATCGTTTACCACACTTTCAGAGATCGCGCAGACGTGGGACAAAATGGGACTTTTTGCAGCCATTGTGATTTATCCGCAGAATATCGTCTATGAACTTGCGCAAAATGAAACCGTCCGGCATTTTTTGAGCGGAAAGTGGCTGGAGCTTTTTGTAGAGCATCAGGTTCAGCAGATTCTGAACCACTATCGGGAGGAGCAGGGAGCAGAAGTTTCGGTTTGCTCCAATGTGGTTCTTTCAGAAACGGCATCCGTAGGGAACACGCATGAGCTGGATGTCGTGTTCTCCGTCAATGGAAAATTTTTCTGGGTAGAAGCCAAATCCTCCAGCCGAAGCATTGATTATGGAAAATATTCTTCTCTGTGCGAAAAGCTGAACGTGACACCAGAAAGCTTGCTTTTGGTCAACAGCGATTTGTCCGTGGAAGAGTGCGAAGGTGTTTCCTATTTCTGGAATTACCGTGTTGCAAATTGTGCAACGATCACACAGGAGCTGGAAAGCATGATTGCTAAACAAATCGAACGCACCGGAAATGTTGTTCTGAGTACAGACTGAGCAATAAGCAAAAAAAGGCCCTGAGAACCCTGCCGGATAAGCGGCAAAGTTCTCAGGGTCGTATTGTTTATCTGGAATGTTCGGTTTGCTCTGGTTTCTTTTCCTCATCGAAGAAAAGCTCAATATTTTTCTGCGCTCGAAGAAGCTCCTGCAGTTCTTCTTTCGTCTTGCGATAGTTCGGGTAGCGTGCTTTCTTTTCTGTCAGCAGTTTGGAATATTCCGCGTCCAACTCTTTGACCTTGGGGAGTTTTTTCAAGTCGGCTTCATCAAACACTGCTTTCGCCGCCTTGTGCAGCGTGATCTCCGTGCGGTGCGTTTCCAGAAAGCGCCTGCTGTATCCGGTCTTGCGGTAGGCATCGTAGACTGGTCGCGTCTTGGCGTAGTTGATGATGTGCGCTTTCAGCACCGCGATTCCTGCCAGCCGCTTCTCAGAGGCTTTGATGGAATCGCCCAGTTCATGATAGCGTGCAGTGGCAGCATCCACACGCTCCTGCATTTCCTCGATGCTGCCGATTTTATTTTCCTGCAAGAAAACCAGCGTCCGTGACGTCTCTTTTAAGTTGTGCTGCTTTGCCCAGCGGGCAAAGTCCACGCCTTTTCCCTCGGCCAGTTTTGCCTGAATGTCCACCAGCATCTGAAATTTCTGTTCCGGCACCAGACTCTTTTGCCGCGGCCGATGCTCCGCTTCTCCTGCAAGGACAGCTTTCAGTTCTTCCTCGCTGTACCCTGCTCCCAGAGTGCAGAACCGGATGAATCGTTTCTGCCGTGCGCCCTTGACGGAGGTGTACTTTCCGCGTTTGACTTCATATGGAACAGCATCCCAAATACATCTAAGACTTCTACCAGCATGAGTTGGATCGTGGCCTTACGGCAAACACCGTCATTCACTATCACGCCAGCATCCGCAAATGCTTGCAGTATGCTTTTCAGCTCGACATGATCCGTTCCAACCCGGCAGATCGCGTTGAACGTCCTCGTAAGGAAAAGTTCAAGTCGGAGATTTACAGCGGTGAAGAACTGGAACAGCTTTTCACGGCAATCCAGGGCGACCCGGCAGAGTTCGGCGTTATCATGGCTGCATTCTACGGTCTGCGGCGCAGTGAAATTGTGGGCTTGAAATGGGATGCCATTGACTTTGAGAACAAGAAAATCAGCATTCAGCATACGGTTGTGACCGCAAAGGTCAACGGAACGCTAACAGAGATCGCACGAGATAAGACAAAAACAAAGTCGAGCTGCCGGACACTTCCCCTGATTCCTGCCTGTGAGCAGATGCTCAATAAAATGAAAAAGGAGCAGGAGCAGAATCGGAAGGTCTGCGGCAAAAGCTATTGCACCGATTATCTTGACTATATCTATGTAGACCCGATGGGAAAGCGGATTCGGCCCGATTTCCTGAGCCAGCATTTCCCAGATTTTCTGGTCGCACACCAGATGAAGCGTATCCGCTTTCACGATCTGCGCCATAGCTGCGCCAGTCTGCTCTATGCCAATGGCGTGAGCCTGAAGGAGATTCAGGAGTGGCTCGGTCACAGTGACATCGGCACAACAAGCAACATTTATACACATCTGGATTTTTCCAGCAAGGTGTCCTCGGCGAATGCCATCGTCAATATCTTCCCAGAAAACACCAAAGTATAAGAAACTGAGGAGAAAAAGAAAAACAGCCTGAAATTTTCATCTCAGACTGCTTTTTCTATGCCGGTGGTGGGGGTCGAACCCACACGTGTTATTAGCACAAGGGATTTTGAGTCCCCCTCGTCTGCCATTCCGACACACCGGCGTATTCTATTTTACAGACAACATAGTCATTATAGCGGATTTTTCTCCCAAAATCAAGATGCAGCTCACAACTCATCAAATTTCTGCAAATTTCCTCTCCCCTTTTGGGCCGCGGGCGTGTATACTGAGAGAGACAACATCGTACCCAAAGGAGTGCTCTCTATGAATCAGTTTCTTTCTGCCCCCGTTACCGACGCCCAGCACCAGCGCGACGCACTGTTAGGGGCGCTGGTGGGGCTGGCCCGCTCCACCGTCAACGAGCCGAAGACCGAGGACACCGACCGTGTGCTGACCTCCGGTCTCCGGCTGGCTGCCGACCCGGACGCTGCCGAAGACGCGCTGCGCCGGATGTACCACATCGTCGAGACGGAAAAGCACCGCGTCGCCCCCAACTGCGCCACCTGCACCATGCGCTGCGGCAACACCGACAACTACGACCTCGACCGGCTCTGGGCCGCGCCGGAGGACATCCGCACCCTCAAACTGCGGCTGCTGGCAGCAGTATTCCGGCTGGCACAGGGCCGCCCGGACGCCCGCGCACAGGAGGTCATTGACCAGGCCCTTTTTGTCCTCGCCGAGGACTGGGACGAGGAGCTTCTCGCCCCCGTCGTGAAGCGGGCCGAGGACTGCTGTGCCGGGTAAATTCTCCGGAAATTTCTGCTTTTCCCCGCGCACTGCATTTCTTTTCTCTCCGCTGCGCCGCACACAAATCCGGACAGTTTCTTTTTTATAGGACACTCTTTCCCCTTTTTTGTCGGAATTTGGTGCTCCGGGCGCAGAAATATGGGGATGCTTTTTCCAAAAAACACTTTACAAACGTCAAAGAAATAACTATTATATAAGTATAGTGCTTCCAATCGTTGGCACGAACAGAAAGCGGTCGGACTGACCGGTAATACAGCTTCCGGCCCGGAAATCATCCACATTTCCAATTTGCAGTGGAATACAGGAAAGAAGGTATAAGCTATGTCTGAGAAAAAGTCTGCTGTCCCCGCAGAGGCCGCTGTTCCTGAGACTCCTGCGGCAGAGCCGAAGAAGCGCAGATCTTCTGGTGCTGTACAGCGGCGCGGCCGTCCCCCGCTCTCCCCGGAGGTTTATGTCGAGTTCGGCACCAACCAGTACAACATCACCGATGTCATCGAGCGCGCAAAGGCCGACTACCGCACCACCCATAAGGTGGGCGTCCAGTCCTGCAAGGTCTACGTCAAGCCTGAAGAGGGTATGGCCTACTATGTCATCAACAAAGTCTCCGGCAAGCTGGAGCTGTGATATTCCTCAACACGAACAAAGGCGTCTGCACAGTCATTTGTGCAGACGCCTTTTCTTTTTTATAAGCCGTACAGTTCGGTGTACTTTCGGGTAAGGTACTGGAGATAATCCTCAGCACTGAAATCGCCGCAGGCGTTCTTCACCACGTCGGCAGGCTCCATCAGTCCGCCGTACTGGTGGACCTTTTCCCGCAGCCACGCCGTGATGGGTGTGAGGTCGCCCTTTGCCGCTGCGCTCCGGACGTCCACGTCCTGCTCCATCCGGCGGAGCATCTGAGCGCCGTAGGCACTGCCCAGCGCGTAAGACGGAAAGTAGCCGAACGCGCCGCCCGACCAGTGGCTGTCCTGTAAACAGCCATCCCGGTCATTCGGCACCTCGATGCCCAGATATTCCTTATAAAGCTTTGCCCAGACAGCCGGCACATCTTTTGCTTCCAGCGTGCCGCCGATGAGCTGCTTTTCGATCTCATACCGTACCATGACGTGGAGGCAGTAGGTCAGCTCGTCGGCCTCGGTGCGGATGAGGCTGGGCTGAGCCTTATTGACCGCGCGGTAGAACTGCTCTGCGCTCACGCCGCCCAGCTGCCGGGGAAAGAACTCCTGCACCTTGGGATAGATGGCTTCCACGAAGGGCCGCGACCGGCCAATGAGGTTCTCATAGAAACGGGACTGACTCTCGTGGACGCCCATCGAGACTCCGCCCGCAAGACAGGTGTACTGCAGGTCGTCCCGGATGCCCAGTTCATACAGAGCATGTCCGCCCTCGTGGAGGACAGAGTACATCGAGGATGCCACATTGTGCTCGTCGTAGTTGGTGGTAATGCGGACATCCTTATTGTTGAATTCCAGCGTGAAGGGGTGCTCCGTCTCACCCAGACCACAATGGCTGCGGTCGAGGCCCATCACCTCCATCAGGTAATCAGCGAAGGCCTTCTGCTGTGCTGCCGGGTACTCCTGATGCAGGAAGCTGTCGTCGATCTGCGGCTTTTCGCCGATTTTATGGATGAGCGGCACCAGCCCCTCCCGCAGCGTCGCAAAGAAGCTGTCCAGCATCTTCCTGTCCACGCCGCGCTCGTACTCGTTCAGCAGAGCATCATAGGGCGCTTTCGAGGCGTCATAATAACCGGCAAAGCGGCGATTGTAGTCTACAAGCTCCTGCAAGACGGGGCAGAACAGGGCGAAATCGTCCTGTGCCTTGGCCTTGTGCCAGACGTCGTCCGCCCGGTTGCACAGCTCTTTGTAGGCCATATATTCGTCCGCCGGGATGCGGGTCAGCTGCTCACAGCTGCGGCGCAGCTCCTCCACTTCGCGGCGGTGGACGAGGTCCAGCTCCCCGGCCCGGGCGCTCAGCTCATCCAGCAGCGCTTTCGTCTCGGGGCTGGTCATCAGCTTCTGGCTCTCCCCGGCAAGAATGCTCATGGCCACGCCCCTGCCCTCGGAGGTATCGCTGGGCGCGGTGGTCACGGCGTCCAGATAAAGGGAGCTGTCCGCACAGTGGTAGGCGTACAGCTTCTTTTGCAGCAATTCCAGCTGCTGCAAGGCGCGTTCTATCTCCATTGTCGTTCTCCTTTTTCTTTGATTTTTATCCCCAGCCGAACAGCTTTCGCTTCGGCACCTGAACGGGGTCGGGTATCTCAAACTCGTACCGCTCGGTGGCGTTGATGACCGTCGTGCCGCCCCGGGTGCAGACACGGGGCAGGTTTGCCCCATAATTCAGGTGCATATGCCCGTGGATGAACCACTTGGGCTGATACTGGTCCATCAAATCGTTGAACACCTGAAACCCCTTGTGGGCCTTGTCGGTGCCGTCGTTGAGGCCGGATGCCGGGGCATGGGTCAGCAGGATGTCGATGCCGCCCGCCCGCCGGGCCGCGAGCCAGAGCTTCCGGGCGCGCCGCCGCATTTCAGCCTCGGTGTACTGGAAGGTGTCATCCCTGTTGTACCGATTGCACCCGCCCAGACCCATGATGCGCAGCCCCTTCCAGACATAGACCGCATCGTCCACGCAGATGCAGCCACCCGGCTCCGATTCCTTGTAACTGCCGTCGTGGTTGCCGTGGACGTACAGGATGGGGGCGGTGGTGAAGTTCGTGAGGTATTCGAGATATTTTTTCGGCAGATCACCGCAGGAGAGGATAAGGTCGATGCCTTCCAGCCGCTTGCGGACACTCTCGTCCCAGAGCAGTTTGGACGGCACATCCGAGATCGCAAGTATTTTCACGATGTTTTTGCTCCATTCTTTTCTATCCTTGGGGCTTTGCCTGTTATTGCGGCGTTCCCTTTACGATGTCCAGACCATTGACGTTCAAAAGGCTGCGGGTCTTGGCGTCCAGTTCGTCGTAACTGGGCAGTTCGCCCTCCACGCACTCCTCCAGCCAGTCCATCTCCATCAGTTCCTTGGGCGTATAGATGCCGGAAGCCGCCGCATGGTGAAGGGCATGGCCCTGACTGTAGCTCTCAGTCGGGAAAACATGTATCTCCCCATCGCAGAGCTGGCGCTCTGCCATCTTGAGCAGCTGCATGGTGCCGTCGTTCAGCCGGGTGGGGTATTCCACCCGCTCGGCACCGCTCTTGAGTCCCCACCAGTAGTTGATCGCCCTGCCGCCGGGGGCGCTGTCCCATGTCCCGGCGAACACGGAGCGGACGATCTCGGTGAAGAACACGTCCCACCGCCACTCCGGCAGGCCCAGCGGCTGCAGAACGCCGTCGGGCAGACGGCGGCAGAGGCCGTAATCGCGGTAGGTTCCTTCCGGCTCCCGGAAGTCCTGACTGTAGAAGACTTCGATGTCTTTCCTGTCCGAGAAATCCTGCGGGTGTGCCGCATCGCACAGGCAGGCCCAGCGCAGCACCACCCGGCTGTCGGGCCGGACGGCACGCACGCCCTGGGCAAAGGCATTGATGGCCGCAGGCACACCATACACCGGGTTTGCAGCCACATAGCCCACCTTGTCGCTGTGGGAGACGATGCCCGCCAGCATTCCCAGCAGATAGGTCACCTCATAGGTGCGGGGGTAGTAGGTGCGTACCAGCGGATGGGGCGCACTGAGGGAACAGTTCAAAAAGCGGGTCTTGGGGTGCTGGGCCGCGACCTTCAGGCAGGCGGTGTGCATCCGGGCGCTGGTGGTGAAGACGATGTCCGCGTGGTCGTGGGCCACCTCTTCCAGCACCTGCTCTGTGTCCACCTCGGGGTTGATATTCTCCCGGCAGCTGACATAGAGCTTATCCGGGAAAGCTTTCACCAGCGCGGCACGGCCCTTGTCCTGTCCGCGCACCCATGCGCTGGTCTGGGCGTTGTGCTCGTGGAGGAACACCACCCGCAGCTCGCTGGGGCGGGAGCTGAAAATGTTCAGCTTGCTCAGCAGCGGCTCCGAGCTCTGCTTCGGCTCCAGCAGCAGTTCCACAGCGTGGGGCTCTGCCAGAATTTTCACCTCGTCCCAGAGGCGGGCCAGATTCTCCCGCACCTCGGTCGGGGTGGACTCGCAGGCGTCGGCATAACGGTACACCGACAGGTACACCAAAAGTGCGTCGCCCGGTGTCAGGCCCAGTGAGCCGCCGCCCAGCGCATAGAACTGCTGGCTGAACATGGTGTAGAGGGACGAGAAATTCAGCCGGTCGTCCTCCGTCCACGCCTCGCCCGTGGCCTTGCAGGCCAGCGCCTGCAGCTTTGCATAGCCCCCCAGCCGGGAGAAGCCGACGTAGTTGACGCGGGAAAGCTTGTAAAAATCAAGGAACTCGTAATAGAGCTTATTCTCCAGCGTGTCGTTCTTTGCCGGGATGAGCCGGGTGACGGTGCCGGGAATTTTGACGGCCTCATAGTATTTGAGGACGGAGACACGCTTGTTGCCCTCCTGCACATAGAATTTGTTCAGGTATTCGAAGGCAATAATAGGGGTGTGGATCCCCTCTTCCAGATGGGCGTCACAGAGGTTCGACCACTTGACTGCAAACTCGGTGTCGTCGTCGAGAAGAGGCATGAAATTGGAGGCAAAGGCGGTGTGGCGTCCGGCGGTCTTGGTACCCACGATGCTCTCGGCCGGGATGTCCACCAGACCCAGAGGCTCCTGCGCCACGATGTCCACATCGGTGAGGATGTCGTCCAGCACCGCGAGATAGGGCGACTGCCCCCGGGCCACATTGGCCCGGTAGGCGCGCTGGCCCGCACGCTGGGCGCTGCGGTAATCTTCTATCATAAACAAAACTCCTTCTGCTTTTTCAGCAAGCGAAGAGGGATACTTTCCTCTAAGGGATAGTATAGCATGAAAATCGAAATTGTGGGAGACTTTCTCGTCACAAGGTGTTGCTTTCGCACAAATTTTAAGGTACGATAAAAGAAACACACGTTTCTTGTGAGGTAAGCTATGCTTTGTGAAACCCTTCCCCGGCTGGAAGCCGACGAATATCCCGGCGGTCTGTGGTACTACGAGCCCCACACCTACCAGCCCTACCGCTATGTGCTGGGGCGGGTGGGCCGCCGCCCGCTGGTGTGCATCGGCATCAATCCCAGCACCGCCCAGCCCGGCGCGCTGGACCCCACTCTGAAGAGCGTCGAGCGTCTGGCCAACGCCAACGGCTTCGACAGCTGGATCATGTTCAACGTCTACCCCCAGCGGGCCACCAACCCCAACGATATGGACAAAACGCCCGACCGCGCCCTCTGCGGCGAAAACCTCCGCTGGCTGCAGGCCGTGCTGGCCCAGACCGAGCCCACCATGTGGGCCGCATGGGGTACTCTGATTGAAAAGCGGGACTATCTGCCCGGCCTGATGCGGGAGATGGTTGCCCTGACGCGGGAAAAGAACATCCCCTGGGTGACCTTCGGCCCCCGCAGCAAAAAGGGCCACCCCCACCATCCCCTCTACCTGCGCAAGAACTCCGCGCCGGAGCCTTTCGATGTAGAAAACTATCTCAACACCTGTTTTGAATGAATCTCTCAGGGAGGGAACCGCATGACACCGGAACGATATAAACGACTGACAGACTGGCTCGAGGGACATCCCGCCCTGCGGGAGGGCATTATCCTGCTCAACCGCTGGCTCCCCCTCGTGCCTTTCGTCTGCTATCCGGTGCTTCTGGTGCTGCTCAATCTCCGGTGGTTCAGGATGCTCACCATCGGACGGGGCGGCGGCGCTCTTGATTTTATGCAGGTCATTGCCCGGGCCATTCTCGTTCCGGGTCTGGCGTTCTGGCTGGGGACCATCCTGCGGGCGAGACTCAACTTCCCCCGCCCTTATGAGCAGCCGGGCTTCGTTCCGCTGGTATCTAAGGAGACCCACGGCAATTCCTGCCCTTCCCGCCACGCACTCAGTGCCGCCGTCCTCGGGATGGTGTGGCTCTACTTCTACCCTGCCGTCGGCGTCGTGATGCTGGCCATCGCCGCCCTCATCTGTCTGCTGCGGGTGCTTTCTGGGGCGCACTTCGTCCGGGATGTGCTGGCAGGCGCAGCCTTCGGGCTTACGTTCGGCTTTGTGGGGATGTGGCTGCTGTGAGAAGCCTTTTGCAAAAAGCGCAAAAAAGTTTCAGATTTCTCTTGACAGAACCCCGGGGCTATGGTATTATACTTCTCGCAGCGTGCTTCGGCTCACAGCTGCGAACCATATCAGGACCCAATGGGATAACAACGTGCGCCCGTAGCTCAGGTGGATAGAGCAACTGCCTTCTAAGCAGTGGGCCGGGGGTTCGAGTCCCTTCGGGCGCATTGATGTGGTGCCCATAGCGTAGTCGGTTAACGCGCCAGATTGTGGATCTGGAGACCGTGGGTTCGAGTCCCACTGGGCACCCCACTAAAAAGTCCGCTGCATTGCAGCGGACTTTTTCTTTTGTGGGGATGTCCAGTGGGACTCGAACAAATAAATAGAGTGAAACGCCAGAGCGCAGAGCACCTTTCGGTGCTCTGCGCTCTGGCGTTTTTCTTTCTCAGCTTCCCAGCTGCTTCAGGATATTATTGATCTCATCGTTGGAGTAGCCCTCCTTCAGCAGTTCGCTGCGGATGGCCGTGTCGCTCCTGCCCTGCCGGTAGAGACGGGCGGCGCTGTAAGGTACGATGGTGCTGCCTCCGGACGACAGCACCGACCCGCTGCCCGAGCCTCCCGAACTGCCCGCACTCTTTGCCCCGGCGTTTGCCGCAGCCTGCTGGGCGCTCTGGGCTGCCTTGGACTGCTTGAGCGCCCATTCGCCCTTGGCGATATTCAGCTTTTCGCTGGTCACATTGTTGTTGAACTCCTGCTGGCGCAGGGTGTCCTGATACTGCCGCTCCGCCTGCTCGTTCTTGTACTTCTGCTGGGCAAGGCTGTCCTGCCGCTGGGTCTCCTGCATCTGCTGGCCCCACGCAGCGTCAGCACGCTCGGCCGCGTAGGCGCGGTCTTTCGCGTACATATTATACCCGGTGTTGGCCAGCGCACCCACCAGCGAGCCGATGCCGGTGGTCCCGGTGATGGCCAGCTGCACCGCGTCGCCGATAACGCCCAGAATGCTCAGCACATTATTGAACGTCTGCTGGCGCTTGGCGATGGCCTGCTGCTCCTGATTGGAATAGTAGCCGTACAGGGTGTTCAGCCGGCCCAGATAGTCCTGATAGCGGCCATAGTCCTGCTCGTAGGCGGCATTGTAGGCGCTGCCCTTCCGGTCGAGCTGACTGTAATAGTCCGACAGCTCCGCGTTATACTGCGCCTGTGCGTTCTTCTCCTGCGTGTTGAGCTGGTCGATCCGGGTCACGACATCGTCGCCCTCACTGTTGTAGGTGTCCAGCGCCAGCCGGTAGAGGGACGGCAGGGCGTCGTTCAGCGCGCCCATCTGCTGCTGGTACGCCTGCTGGGCCGCACTGGCCGCATAGCTGGAGCCGTAGCCGCCGGTGAGGGCCGCAGCCTGTGCGGCGGCGTCCGCGCTGGCGTTGCGGGCGTTCTGGGTGTACTGCCGGGCATACTGGCGGTAGAGCGGGTCCTGTGCATAGCTGTACTGGAAGCTGTTCCGCTCCAGCAGCTGGCCGATGAGGTCTTCGATGCGGCCCTGATAGGCGCTCTCATACTTGCCCGGCCGGTTCTGCTGCCAGTTTCTCAGGTCCGCTGCTGCGTCGGTGACGCTCTGGCCGGGGGTGTACACCGCATTTGTCAGTGCATTCTCCACCTCTTTGCGGCTGTTCAGTCCCGCCGTGCTGTAGGAGGACTGGACTGCAGGCCGGGCAGTCACATCTTCCAGCAGCTGCTGTTCTTTCTTTTTCTCGGTGCTCATAAATTCTCCTTTCTCACTGGATGCTGTTCAGCCGGGCGCGCAGCGGCTCCGACATATTTTCCACGTCCAGATTGCAGAGCACATACTGTAATTGCTCCTGCATCTGGTATAAGTAGTTGCGGATGGCGCGGGCATCCTCCGCGTCCATGTTCTCGCTCAGATGGGGCAGTCCGATCTTCGAAAGTCCCGTGACACTTGCCATGTTCAGTTCACCTCCTGTGCCAGAATGCCGCCCTTCGCGGCGGCGCTCGTCCGGGTCAGGCTGCGCAGGGTGAGCTGGCCTCTGCCCTTCAGCCGGAGCTGCAGGCTCCCGCACCGCCTCGGCACAAGCGGAACATCGAAGCAGCGCCGCCCGTCGGCGGTCAGCTGGGCCAGTGTCTCCCACGCCCCGCTGTCGTAACTCACAGCCACCTCGATGCGGCTCTTCACCCCGGCCTCGAGCCGGAGCGTCAGCCGGGAGAGATACAGCTCTTCCGGGCTGTCCAGCCCGATGTTCCCGCTGACGAGCTCGAAGCTCACGCCGTCCTCGATGCCGCCCGCCTGCTGCCAGTTCTCCTCCCGGTCCGCATCTGCGGCCCAGATGGCCTTTCCGTCCCAGAGATAGAGCTGCCCGCCGCTTCCGGCCATCTCGTAGGAGCAGACATCTTCCTCCTGCCAGAGCCCCCGTTCGGTGTCGTAGACCAGCAGCCGCACGGCCTGGGCTTCGCCGCTGCCCCGCACGAGGTGCAGATAATACCGCCCGTCCAGCGCGCCGCCCAGCGCCGACTTCACGTTCCGCAGCCGGGCCGGGTCGAGGGCCGTCGAGACTTTGGTGGGGATGCTGCCGTCCCAGGCCATCACGCCGTCGGGCGAGAGATAATAAAGCGTCTCGTTGATGACGCAGAGGCTCCGGGCAGCGCCCTTTGCCACGCCCCGGCAGCGCAGGCTGCTGAGCTGGAAATCCGAGGGCTTGGAGCCGTAAAGCTTGTGAAGGGTGTTTTCCTTGAAGAAAAGCGCGTATCCCATACAGGTAGCCGCGCCGGTAAATGCCCCGTCGCTGCCCACGGTCACGGCATAGCTGTCGGCGGCAATGCCCCGGTAGGAGAACCAGTTGGTGGGGTCGCCCAGCTTGCAGGCGTAGATGACGTTCTCCTTGTTGGAGCATCCCCACACCCGGTTGTCGCACTCGGTCAGGTAGTCCATGTCCGGCACCCGGCGTTCCAGCTCCACCACCTCTGCCGAGACGAACTCCCGGCTGACGCTGCCGTCCAGACTCACCCATCTTACCGCTGCGCCGGTGCGGGTCAGACGGCCATAGAACCACTCGCCGCCCGGGTCGGCCTTGACGCGCAGAGCATCTGCGCCGGCGTCGTAGACGATGCGGTCGCCGTCCAGCTCGTTCCACTGCCCGGCCTGTTCCGCTGCAGAGCCGGTGAGGGTCACGGTGTCCTCTGCCGCAAAGTCTGTCCCCACCCCCTTTGCCGAGATGCGGCAGTAGTCCAGCACCACCGCCGACCAGTTGCCGGACGCCTTACTATATACTTCCAGCGTGCTCTCGCTGCTCCATGGCTTTTCCGGGTCTTCCACCCGCAGGAAAAGCTGGCCGTCCGTCGGCTTGTCGGGCTCAGCAGGGCCGCAGCCGCTCACCTCGTAGACCTTGCCCTCCGCGTCGCAGGGTGCAAACTCCACGCTGGTGTTTTTGCCCGGCCACACCGCGCCCAGAGCGCTCACCCTCCGGCTGGCAGTGTCGAAAGCCAGCTTGTCCGGGAAGATCAGGATCCTCGTCCCGATGCCCACCAGCGTTTTCCTGCCGTCCTCCACGGCGTCTTTCAGGGTCACTTTCATCTCATCCGTGTCATCCGGCGTGTAGACGAGGTCTCTGCCGCAGACGGTCAACAGGCCGTTCAGGTGATACATCCCGTTCAGGTCTGCTTCCTCCCGCAGCTTCCGCCGGGGCAGACGGGTGCTCAGGGCCGGGAAATTCCGGGCCGAAAAGTTGATGCCCGCGCTGTACTCTGCCTCGGTGCAGCCGTACGTCTCGTTCAGCCCGCCGAACACCCGCAGCATGTTCCGGGTGTTTTTCAGGCCGTTCCGGTTCGAAAGTATCATCTTTCTCCCTCCTTACCAGCGCCAGCTGCAGCCCCGGGCGGGCAGATTCTTCCGCCGCAGCCACGCGGCCAGTTCGGCTAAGATGCTGTTGTACTGGGCCTGCTCACCGGCGTACCGGTCGTTCTCGCCCAGCGCGGCGTCCGTCATGGCGCACAGATAGTGCGGGTACAGGCTGTCGAAGGGCGGCGGCACCAGCAGCACGTCGTCATCCCGCAGACCGTTGTCCCACGCAATGTCCGCGCCCACGCCCTCCCGGCTGTCGGCGCTGCTGGGCCGGAAAAATCTCTCCCGCAGCATCCCGTCCACCTCGCACAGCCAGCGCTGCCGGGTGCGGGCCGCGACACGGCTGCCCGGGCGCAGCTCTTCGGCCCGCTCCATCGCTTCTCCTACCGTCATAAAAAGCCTCCTTTCGCTTTTCCCAAAAAGGCCCGGCAGAAGCGGCCTTCTCCGCCGTTTCTGCCGGGCCGCGTTGTCTTATTTTACTGGGCCGCAGTCTCTGCCGCAGCGATGCGGGCGGCGGTGTACTCGTCCTGCTGCTGGCTGTGTTCCAGCACCTCGGCCACCTCAGGCGGCACTTCCACCTCCACGCCCCGGCGGATCTTGTAGTTCACGCCGTTGACGCTCACGAACAGATCGCCCTTGTACCGGCTGTTGTCCTTGAACAGCCGGATGCGGACATTCTTCTTTTCTGCCATAGCTTCTCCTTTCTGATGGACCTGCCCTCGGAAGCAAGGCCCACCCTTTTCTGTTTTTACTGAGCCTTTCTCGTCCAGCTCAAAGCAGCCCGGCCTGCCAATGGCTCTCCCTTTGGGAGAGCTGTCACCGCAGGTGACTGAGAGGGCTCAGTTTGCCGCCGCAGTGGTGGAATAGCTGGACACGCTCTCGATGCGCACCATGTACTGCTCCACCAGACGCTCGGCGGCGCGCATACCCTTCCAGCCCACAGAGGCGCGCTGGTTCAGCGGATCGTCGCCGTAGCCCAGCTGCTTGACGATGTGCTCCAGGCCGCCGCCTTCCAGCTCGGTGACGCCGTAGGCGTGGGCGCCCAGCACGAGGGTGCCGAAGACGGCCAGACCCTCCGGACAGGTAGCGTCCTTCCAGATCTTTGCCTCGCTGGTCTCGATGAAGCGGATGTTGCCCAGCTTGCCGATCTCGCCGCGGTACATGGTGTCGGGGTCGGCGTACTTGTGGGCCTCGATGAACTCCTTGCAGGTCTTGAGGTCGTAGGCGGCGTAGGGATGGATGATGGCGATGTAGCTGTCGCCGATGGGGTCAGCGTTCATCGCGCCCAGCTGTGCCGCCGCCTGGAAGAACAGCTTCGGGGTCAGGGTGCAGCTCTTGTCCAGCGCCTTGCGGCTGGTGACGGCAGTCTCGGTGCCGTCTGCGGAAAGCTTCGGCGCATAGATGACGTTGGTGCCGCCGGCCAGCACATCGCGGGTGATGCTGTCCATGGTGCGGCCCGCCTGGCTTGCCAGAACGCGGGTCGCCTGTACCACATTGTTGTCGATGGCCGTCATCTGCAGCACATCGGTGAGCGGGGTCCAGCCGCCGTACTGGTGCAGGTCGCTGGTGATGGTGGTCACGTTCAGGGTCTGGCCGTTGGGAGTCACGCCCTCGGTCAGCGGAGTATCGGCCTTGGGCAGGCTGTCGTACTTGCGGAACTCAATGGTCTTGCCGCCGTTCTGGGGTACGGGATAGTAGTCCGCGAACTGGTCATGCACCAGACGGGGCTCTGCCTGGTCGATAAGGCGCTTCTCGTAGAAGGTCTTCATCTCGTTGGTCATGGTGCCGGTGGTGTTCTGCAGGCTGGCAGAAGGGTCGGCAAAGAGCTGGAGGTTCATCTTCAGGTTGTAGCTTTTCATGTCATTTGTCCTTTCTGTATCAAAATTTTCAAAAACTGATCTTCACCCCGTGCATCGCACGGCGTTCCAGTGCCTCACGCTGGGCGCGGGTCATGCTGGCCACATCGGCCCGGGTGATGGCCGCACCGCCGGGGCTGGTACCGTTTTCCGCCGGGCGGGCCGAACGCTGGCGGATGCGCTCCACAACGCCCTGCTCCACGGTCTGGGCGGTCTGACGCAGAGCGTCGTTGTAGTGGGCCAGACGGTAGGCGTCACCCATCCGCATCCCGGGCAGCTCCATCAGGCGGCGCATCTCGGGGTTCGCCAGCTCCTGCTTGAGCGAAAAATCCGGCATATCCCGGCGAAGCATCGCCTCTTCCGCCGCCCAGCGGGCGTGGAGGGCGCGGACGGTGTTCGCGCCCTCTCTCAGGCCCGGGATGGGCGGCAGCAGCGCAGGGCGTTCGGGCGGTGCAGGACGCTCTTCCGGCTCCTGCACTGCTGCCGGTGTCGGCACATCCGAAGCTTCCCGGCCCTCATCCGCCTTCATCGTCCCGGAGGCGATGGCCTGCTGAGCCTGTGCATGGCTGAGGGCAGGAGCGGAGGGGGCGGCGGCATCGCCGCCCTCCGAGGCAAAGAGCTGCAGATCCACCATCGACTGTTCTCCCCGTCCGCTCAAATCGGCGAAGCGGACATTGTCCGGGTAGCGTTCTGCCAGCAGAGCAAAGCCCGCCTTTGCAAATTCGAACGCCCCCTCCACCCACGGCTTCTGGGGTGCTGCCGCCGTCACGGCCAGACGCGGGCCGTCCGGCTCGTCCCACACGCCGCTCCTGGTGCCTTCCTCGCCCGCCAGCAGGGCGCAGAGGGTCTGCATCAGGGTGCTGGCCCCCGCACACACGATGTCCTGCCCGGCGGGGGCATAGCCCGCGTGGCCCGAAGCTTCCAGCCGACAGGTGGGGCCTGCCGGGCCGTCCAGCTCGGTGTAGTTTACTTTTATCATCTCATTTCTCCTTTCTGCGTCTTCATCGCCCTCGCCATTGCAGCCGTGCTCAGCTCCTGTGCCGGGCCGCTGAGCTTGGGGGCTTCGGACTTTTTCTGCACTTCCAGCAGACCCGTCAGCTGAGCCATCTGGGCCTGCATCTGTGCCAGCTGCTGGGCAAGGGTGCCGTTCTGACGCACCCTCTGGCGAACCTTTTCGATGCCCTCAAAGTCCATCATTTCCAGCGCCGCCAGCGCGGCGTCGGCGTTGGCCGGGGCGAAAAAGCCCAGCTGATAGCACTCCTTGGCCGTCTCGTTCTGCGACAGGCGGGAGAAGGTGGACTTTTTCTCCGCACTCACCACGATGTCGAACACCGGCTCATGACTGCCCAGCTCCACGCCGCCCACGACTCTTGCAGGCTGGGCGCGGAGCACCTGGCCCGAAAAGCGGATGAACTCGCTCTCGCCGCTCTTGCCGGTGATGCGGAAGATGCGCTCCTCGTCGTAGAACTGCCTCATCAGCTCGATGATAAGGCAGCACTCTTTGGCAAATGCCCTGTAAGCGCTCTTGAGCATATCCCGGCTGAGCTTCGAGCCCGCTTCCTGCAAGGCCGCGATGGCCGAAGCTGCCGTCACACCGCCTGCGGTGCCGCCCTGGGTCATGTCGCGGTTTCCGCTGATCTCCTTCAGCTCCTCGATGCGGCTGTTGCGGTAGCTCAGGCTGTTGCCCTGCAGACCCGCCGTCTGCAAAGGCCGGAAGCTGTCGTCGTTCAGCCGCCCCACCACATGGATGATGTCCCGCGACAGGTCCGTCAGTTCTTCCTCATTGACGCCCGCCGTGTCGCTCAGCACATACCGCTGGCGGGACGAGAGCAGGACGTTCTCGTCCATAGCGTGGTTCATCTTGTCGATGGCGGTCTGGCACTCCTTCATCACATCGATGTACCCGAAGCCCGCCGGGCTGTCCTCCTCCATGAACAGCGCGTCGAACACAAAGGGATACTTGCCGTGGTCGTAGAAGCCTCTTTCGGCCAGCGCCGGGTCGTTCTCGCTGGCGTAGAGCACCACGCCATTGCAGAACTTGCAGTAGTGCAGGACGCTCCTGCCCTCGGGGGAAAGCTTTTTGTAGTACCAGTCCACCACGACGCTCTTGTCGCTGGTATCAAGTCCGCCGTCGTGGATGTAATGCGGCACGTCCAGCACACTGGCAGTGTGTCCGGCCAGCTGGGGCCAGCGGCTTTCCAGCTGAGCCGTGTCGGCCAGACTCAGCGAGAAAAAGTGGGGCGACGCCTGAATATCGTCCACGCCCGGCTCCCAGTAGAGCATCAGCAGGTTCATGGGCCGGATGGCGATCTCGCCCACACCGCCCCGCTGCTCCGAATCCCAGAACACGCCTTTGACTCCGGTCCCCTGCTTGAGCTTGCGCCACCAGGTGTCGCTGTACACCTGCTCATAGTCCGCCTGTTCCAGCACCACGGGCAGCACGCTGGAAAGCGCCTGTGCCGCCGCCTCGTCGTCCTCGGCACGGGGCAGGACGTTGGGGCTGGGGTAGTTGTCCATCGCGTCGGCATGCTTGTTGGCGATGGAGTTGAACAGCCAGCCGCTGGACGGCTGGGGTTTGCCCTCCATCATGGGGTTCTGGTAGTTCTTCCAGTGTCCCATCCGGAACCACAGTTCGTTGTCCACCAAGCGCTTGTCCAGCGCGGCCTTGCCCGCCTTGTACCGCTGCAAGATCTGCGCGGCCTCAGCCACCTCTTCCGGCCCGATGGGCAGTTTTTCATTCATTTCGTCCAATTTATAACTCCTTTCTGCCCTCTGTCGCAGGGCTTTGTCGTTTACGCCTCATCGGGCTTTTTCCGTCTCACACAAAGTTGACCGGCCTGCCAATGGTGCTTCGCACCCGGATTGCGGCTCCCAGCGTCTGCTGCGCTCTCGCTTGCATCCTGCTGGCCGCTGCCCCAACAATTTCTTCCTGTTTCCGCCACTGGCGGCGGTCGAAATTGTTGCCCCTTTTGGGAGAGGTGTCACCGCATGTGACGGAGAGGGCAAGCCTGTCTCCCGAGAGCCGCCGCACAGTGATAGGCAGCCCCTTTGTCAGAGTGATACTATCGTCGGGTCTGTACTTCGCCGTCAGCATCCTCGCCCTCTCAGTCTCGCATTCGCTCGCCAGATTCCCCTTTCTGTCGCTTACGCGACATCTTCCCCCGACCGGGGGAAGTCTTTCCTCAAAGGGAGAGCCTTTACACCCTCAGAAATTTCGCCTTCCGATGCAGCTCCAGCGGGTCATCCAGCACCGGCGGGGCCGATGTATGCCGGGGCGGCGAGATGGGATTTTCCATCAGCACATAGCGGCACTCATCGTAGATGTGGTCTTCCTGCCGGGTGTCGATGTCCTCCACATTGCTCTCGTCGTACACGAGGTTCGGGATGGTGCGGATGAAGTGCTTGCAGGTATTGAACACCTGCAGCATCGGCCTGCCCTCGCCGTCAAAATTCAGCCGGTAGTGCATCTGCATCTTGCCCGCCAGACGGGTGTGGTCGCCGGGCATCCAGTGCAGAAAGTTCGGCCCCCGCTCCATCATGGCGGCGATGCTCTCGCCCCGGCTCTCGTCGAAGATGGCCGGGTCGGCGATGCCCTGAATGACTCTGCCCCGGAGCACCGGGTCGTTCTGCTCGGCCTCCCGGATGCGCCGTGCCTGCTCCACCGGGTCGATGCGCAGACCCTCGTTGGGGCGTCCGGTGCAGCCGTACAGCTCCTTGATGCGGTAGAGCCGCCCCTCCTCGTCCGCCGCGTACCACCCCACCGAGAACGGCTTCGAAAAGCCGAAATCGTAGCCCCGGTAGATCTTCCAGTGCTTCGGGATGGTGAACGGCGCGATGACGTGGGTCCAGCGCTGGTCTTCGTAGTGGTTCGGGTCGTTCCGCCACTCGGTGAACACCTGCCCCGAAAAGCTGTCCCAGCTGCCGTAGAGCAGCGCCTGCTTTTCGGCCTCCGGCATAGCCGCAAGGCTGGCCAGATAGTCCGGGTCATTTTCCAGCAGGGCTGGGTTGTCGAAGATGCTGGACGGGATGAACACCCGCGCCCGCCGCAGCATCTTTTCGGTGCCGTCCGGCATCCGCACCGGGTATTCCTCCACGATGGGGGTGCCGGGCGGGGCGGGCGTGATGAACCGCGCCTTCACCCAGCCGTGGCCCACCCCGCCGGGGTTGGTGGTGGCCCGCAGATACACCCGGGTGCCGGGGCCGGTGGGGCGGTTGCGACTCATCATGTAGCTGTACTCCTCCCACTCGAAGTGGGTCAGCTCGTCGAACCCGATGAAATCGAAGGCTTTGCCCTGATAGTTCGTCCGGTCCTTGGTGTACTGCATCGAGCCGAAGTAAATTTTCGCCCCGCTAGGGAAGACCCACACATGGCTCGTGGCGTTGTACTGCGCCTCCGGGAAGGCCCGGCGGTAATAGCTTTGACTCTTGTCCACGAGGTCGGAAAGCTGCGGATAGGTCTTGCGGAGGATGAGCGCCCGGTAGTGCGGGATGTGTACCTGCCGCAGCGCCTCGATGACGAGGGCGTCGCTCTTACCGCCGCCTGCCGCGCCGCCGTAAAGTGCTTCCGGCTCCGGCCTCCGCATAAATTCCATCTGCCTCGGCTGAGGCCTCCACACGACGCCCGCATTCTTGTTTTCTGTCGTCATACATCCTCCACCGGCGGCAGCAGCACCACGCCGCATTGCCGCCCTTCTGCGTCCACACCCTGGTCGTTCAGGGTCTTCGACACGCCCGCCAGATCCTTCAGCACGGCAGTCGCTTCTTTCAGTCCCTTCATGATGCCGGGGTCGGTGCTGTTCTCTCTGCGGGCCGCGCGCTGGCGGGCATTCAAGTCTTTCACCTCCTGCGCCAGCATGGTGCTCAGGGTGTCGGTGGCTTTCCGGAGACTTTCCTGTCCCTTGGCCGCAGCCTGCTTTTCCTGCCCCATCCTGTGTTCTCACTTCCTTTCGTTCTGTCGCTGGCAAAAGGATACCACGCTTTTCTCCGCCGCAGGAGTACATACTTTTTGCCCTCAGATTTGTATTTTACTGTAAATTTTATCCTATAAGTAATATTCCAAAGCAGCGAAAATCCCCTGCCTGTGTTCTTTTCCACAGACAGGGGATCTTTCACTCAATTTTCTGCGCAAAGTCTCCGGGAGACTCTCTGCGTATTTTTACAGGGTCTCCACCCGGTCAAACAGCTCCTTTGCGGCCTCCACAGCCTCCTTGCTGCCGAAGACCACCCTCACGCCCTTCTCCATCCGGGCCGACAGGTCCGCCGCCTCGGCCTTGAGGGCGGCAGCATCCACACTGCACAGGCTCTTGCGCTCGGCGGCAGTCATCTCGTCGGTGATGCCGCAGAAATATTTGCAGTCGGTAGACGCAGCCTCTTCCCGGGGCTTGCGCGGGGTGTCCAGCTTTGCTGCCGCGCCCACGATGAACTCGTTCATGTCCTTCTCGGTGTAGTCGCGGCCTGCCAGTTCTGCCGGCCCCTTTGCGAAAGTCTCATAGCTTTCCTTCAGGTGCGGGTCGCGGTAGGTGTAGAGATATTCGGTGCCGTCGTTCTGGGTCACCATGCCGGTGCCGTACGCGCCGCCCACCTCGCGGATGCTGTGCCACAGATACTCGTAGCTCATCACCCGGGCCAGCACCTTCCGCTCCAACCGCCGCTCCATGGGCCAGACCAGCACATCGTAGTTCACGCCGCCGTCGATGATGAAGGCCTCGTTCAACGGAGCTGTCAGCTCCTCCGTGCAGGGCTTTGCCTCGCCGCGCTTTTCTGCCGCGAAGGCACTGCCCGGCAGAAGCTTTTTCAGGGTATCCAGCGCCGCGTCGCTGCCGTGGAGGCTGACGGTCAGGGCGTTCTTTTTCAGCACGCTCTTCCACAGCTCTTCCATCCTTTTGCCCAGAGCGGTCCAGTCGGCCTTTTCCAGCAGCTCACAGAGATAGTGGTAGTAGCTCACGCCGTTGCAGCGCTCACTCAGTGCGGATTCCACCGAGAAATGTGCCGCCGCCCGCATGGCGGCGAAGGTGTGGCCCTCCCGCAGGAACTTCTGCTCCATGAGCAGCTTCTGCTGGCTTGCCACCCGCTCCATCGCAGCTTCGGCCTGCGGGCCGCTGAACCTTGTCTCATACAGCCACTCACTGCCCAGCTCTACAGCCTTTTCGAGGCTGCGTTCCAGCATGCTCATCCCCACGATGAGCTTGGCGTGGCAGGGCCGGCCTTCCTGCTGTCCCGTCCAGCAGTCCATCCACGCACCACTGCTTCCCAGCCAGGTGTTCCGCAGAGTGTTCAGCTCCCGGGCCGTGTGCTTTTCGGTGTCCAGCTCATCCATGACATCCGTGAGCAGCTGCAGGCAGGACATATCTTCCGGTGCCATGCCGCCCAGATCATAGTAAAGGTACAGGTAGATATTGCCTGCCGAGGGGTGGTGCAGCAGTTCTGCACCCGCCAGCAGCTCCCTGCTGCCCGGGGTCTGCTTTTTGCCCTCGCCGAGGTCGGCGGCTGTCAGCGGATGGTCCAGCACCAGCTTGCCGTCGGTGCGGGCGGTGCGCCCCTCTTCCTCTTTCCTGGGCAGGGTCGGCACCTGGATGATCTCCACCGGCGCAGGCGCGAACAGCTCTCGCAGCAGCTCATTGAACCAGCCCTGTTCCAGCTTCTCCCGCAGGGAAGCGAACAGGGCGTTCGTGTGGAGCAGCAGGGCCGGGTCGCCGGTGTGGAGCCATCCGGCAGATGCATTGATGGCGTCCAGCACACCGTCCGGGATGCTGCCCGGCCGCTCAAGGGAAGCGAACTCGGTGGAGTTGAGGCTTGCCATCAGCAGCTCCTCGGGGATGCCCTTCTCGAGGATGCCGTCCACGGCCTTGCGCACGGCGGCGGCAAACCTGCCCGCCGACTCTTCCGTCGCGCCCCGGAGCACAAGCTCCAAGGTCGGCTGCAGCGTGCTGTCATCGAAGCCCACGTCGATGTCCGCGCCCAGTTTTTCTTCCAGCAGGGCGGCTTTCAGAGGCGCCTGGTTCGTCCCCAGCAGGGCGTCCAGCAGGATCTCCACGCCCAACTGGCGCTCCCGGTCGCTGAACGCACCGGTGTACCACGCCAGCGCACACTGAGCCTCGTCCGGCTCCGGCTTCTCGGTATAGTACGGGATATTCCGCTTCGCACCGGCCTGCTCGTCCTGCACCGTCAGGCGGGGGCGGCTGACGCTCTTGGGCATACGGCTCAGATACTGCTCGTCGAGGAAGGCCAGCTTCTCGGCCATGTCCATCTTGCCGTAGAGGGTGATGCAGCAGTTGTCGGCGCTGTAGTGGCGGCGGTAGACCCGCACATACTTCTCATAGGTCAGCGCCGGAATGGACGCCGGGTCGCCGCCGGAGACGAAGCCGTAAGCCGTATCCGGGAACATTGCCCGGCTCAGAGCGTTCTGCAGCTGTGCGTCCGGCGTCGCCAGCGCCCCCTGCATCTCGTTGTAGACGACGCCGCTCACCGTGCCGTCTTCGTCCCGGTGCCAGCCCTCCTGCTCGAACACGCCCTTGTCCACCATGGCCAGCGGGCAGAACACCGCGTTGAGATAGACGTCCATCAGGTTCTTGAAGTCCGTCTCGTTGGGGGTAGCGAAGGGATACACCGTCTTGTCCGGGAAGGTCATGGCGTTCAGGAAGGACGCCATGCTGCTCTTGAGCAGCTGCAAAAACGGCGACTTCACCGGGTACTTCTCGCTGCCTGCCAGCACCGAGTGCTCGAGGATGTGGAACACGCCGGTGTCGTCGGAGGGGAAGGTGCCGAAGCCGATGCCGAAGGCCTTGTTGTCGTCGTCGTTTTCCACCAGCAGGACAGCCGCCCCGCTGACGTCATGGGTCAGCACGGTCAGCGTCCCGTGCTGTTCGGGGCAGTCCTCGCGCTTGACGAGGGTGTAGCCGGGATATTGTTTCATGGTCTTGCTCCTTTGTATTTTCTGGATTTTGATTCTATTGTATCATCCTGCCCGCCAAAACACAATGAATGGTTTGTGAATCATAACTTCCCGGACGCAAAAAGGCCTCCCCTCGAAGGGGAAGCCTCTCTGCATGTATCGGGGATTATTGAAGGAATTTTCGTTGCTCTATGAGATGCAAATTCGGAAATCAAACCTTCTTAACCAGGAAGATAGCTCTGCCAATCGGACGCTTTTCGCCTTCCATACCGGGTGCCCAAATCAAATCCTCAGGCAGAGTGATGTCGTCCGTAGAGATATATGCTGCATCACCGGGCATCTTAACAACCAGCTCGCGCTGGTTGTCAGCAGCAGTACCGTTGATGAGCTGCAAGGTAACTCTGACATTGATCGAAGTATCGACCGTCTTTTTCACCTTAACGATAGCCAAAAGCGTGTTACCATTGTCAATGATATTGACCGGAGTAGTGTCGGCCAGCTCATAGCCCTGCGGGATCTTGTCCGCAGGAATGCTCTTGGGGTCAACGACGGTAGCATCCTTCAGAACGGAATGCTCATAATAATCGCCGCCATTTCCAACGCCTGCGCCGCCATTGTCAACATCGGCAAAGATAATTTTGACCTTCTTGCTCGTCGTGCCAGGCACATCCGGAACTTCCGTATCGGGGACCTTACTGCTGCTATTACCATCACAGCCTGCCAGCACACCTGCTGCGGCAACAGCCAGAGCCGCAGCACCAGCGCTCTTGAGGAAACGGCGGCGGGAAATCATATCCAGTCTCATAATTAAAACCTCCACATTGTTTTAGAGGTCTTTCCCCGCTCGCATTTTCTTCCTTCCGGGCGTAAGGCAAACCTCTGTTCTGATTCATTATACCCCCCCCCCATTATATTTGTCAAGAGGTTTTAGTATTTTTGTGGCGGCTTTCTGCATAAAAAATCGCCCGGCTTTTCTGCGTTTTATACAAAATACAACAGTCTGCGTTTTGAATGCACAAGCCCCCTCCGCAAGCTGCACATCGCAACTATGCCGTTTTGATAGGCACTATTTTTGAAAAACACAATAAAAAGAGAGCCGTACAGGACAGCTCTCTCCGTTTCCGATTTTTATGATCGTTTGTTATGCCGTCTCACCCTGACGGCACGACACCCTGAACAGCACGAATCCCACGATGAACAGCAGGATGAGGGAGCCGACACCCACATTGGCGCTGCCGGTGAGCTGGCTTCCCACGCTGACGATCATGGTGCCGAGGAAGGACGCGCCCTTGCCGCAGATGTCGAAGAGGCCAAAGTATTCGCCCGACTTTTCCGGCGGGATGATCTTTGCAAAGTGGGAGCGGCTGAGCGCCTGCACGCCGCCCTGGAACATGCCCACGATGACGGCCAGCACCCAGAACTGCCACTGCCGGGTCAGAAAAAACGCAAACACCGCGATGCCCGCGTAGGCCGCGATGCACACCGGGATGAGCTTTGCCGAGGGGTACTTGTTTGACAGCCGCCCAAAGACGAGGGCCGACGGGAACGCCACGATCTGGGTCACAAGAAGTGCCAGCAAAAGACCGGTGGTGTCCAGACCCAGCGCCGTGCCGTAGGCCGTCGCCATGTCGATAATGGTGTACACGCCGTCGATGTAGCAGAAGAACGCCAGCAAAAACCAGAACACCTGCTTATCCTCCGGCAGATGCCGCAGGGTGTGGCCGATGCGGACAAAACTCTGCCGGACAGCGTGCTTTTCCACCTCCACATAGTAGAGCTGTTTATAACTTTTCAGCAGCGGCAGGGTCGTGAGCAGCCACCACGCCGCCGTCAGCAGGAGTGCCAGGTTCAGCGCCGTCATCTGGCTGATGCCGATGCTCCCCGCCCCCAGCACAAGGCCGAGGCAGACCACGAAAGGCACGCAGCTGCCGATGTATCCCCACGCATAGCCCCGGCTGGACACCTCGTCCATCCGCTCGGGAGTGGTCACGTCGCTGAGCATCGAGTCGTAGAACACCAGGCTGCCCGAAAAGCCTACCTTCGCGATGACGAAGATGACCAGAAACGGCAGCCACGCCGACACCGCGCCCATGGCGCAGCAGCCCACGATGCCCACGAAGACACAGAGTATGAAGATAGGCTTCTTGAAGCCCTTCGTGTCGGCCACTGTTCCCAAAATCGGGCTCAAAACAGCCGTGATGATGGTCACAGCCGAGCTGGCATAGCCCCAGTAAGCCAGATACTCCACCGAGCTCAGGCCCCCGGCTGCCGCCAGCGCGTTGAAGAAAATGGGGATAAGGGTGGCCACCATCAGCACAAAGGCCGAGTTGCCCACGTCGTACAGGATCCAGTTCCGCTCCAAGCTCGTCAGGCGGAATTTACCGCTCTTTTCCATCCGGTGCTCCTCTCAGTTCTCCCCAAACGTATGCTGATACTCCACCCCAAGCGGCTTGTTCTCTGCATACTCTTCGATGAGCCTTACCGCCAGCGGCACAGCCGTTTTATACAGCTCTTCGAGCTTCTGGCTGCTCTGGACACATTTTGGGTTCGGCTGCGGGTTTGCCACAAGGCCGTGCATGAACTCATACTTGCCCGCGACGCGCATCCCGGTCAGCACCACCCAGCGCTTGACGGGGTTCGCCGCCTGCAAAAGATGATGCACCGTTATCATCCCCTTCATCGCCGCCAGCGTCTCGTCCACCGTGACGCCCTCGTAGAAGGGCGCGATGACCTCGGCCCGCTCCCGGCTGGGCTTGATGTGGCTGGCCGTGAAGAACTTTATGGGGTCGAGGCCGTCTTCCCGCATCAGGGCGTTGTCAAACTCCGTCTCGATCTCGCAGTGGCCCACACCGCTCTCCCGGACATAGGCCTCCACATAAGGGTGACAGGTGCTGTCCAGCGCGAAGTGGCAGACAAAGCCCAGCACATAAGCCAGTGCGGCGCTTTTATCCGTTGCATTTTCCACCACGGTGCGGGCGCGGGTGAAAAACACCTCGCCCTTCTGCTCGTGCATGGCGTTGCCCAGACGGTTCACCGGGTTCGACTGCAGGGCCTTGTAATAAAACATCAGGTCCGGCCCGTGGAGACCTATGTCGTAAAGCTCCCGGTGCTGTTCCAGCGTCGCGCGCAGACCGTCCGGCAGCAGGGCCAGAACATCCGCGCCAAAGCGGCGGTGTGCGTAGGTAGAAGGCATGATACCGCCCCTTTTCGTTTATTTTTCGTAGCCCTGCGGCAGCTCGTTCTTCAGGCCGCGCTCCATCAGGGACTTGACAGCCTCTGCAGCACCCATGCCCTTGTTGACGATGGCGTTGACGGTCTGGACGATGGGCATTTCCACCTGATACCGCTCGGCCAGTTCCAGCGCAGCGGGCAGAGCGTTCATGCCCTCGACCACCATGCCGACTTCCTTGACGGCATTTTCCGGGGTCTCACCCTTGCCGATGAGGATACCGGCGCGGTTGTTGCGGCTGTGCATACTGGTGGCGGTCACGATGAGGTCGCCGATACCGGCCAGACCTGCGAACGTGTGGACATTGCAGCCCATCGTCACGCCCAGACGGGCGATCTCGGCGATGCCGCGGGTGATGAGGGCGGCGCGGGCATTATCGCCGTAGCCGAGGCCGGTGGAGATGCCGACGCCCAGCGCGATGACGTTCTTCATGGCGCCGCTCAGCTCTACACCCTTGATGTCCTCGTTGGTGTAGACGCGCATGACATTGTTGGTGAAGACCTCCTGCACATAGGCAGCGGCCTCCATATCCTTGCTGGCCGACACGATGGTGGTGGGCAGGTCGATGGCCACTTCCTCGGCGTGGGTGGGGCCGGACAGGGCCACAAGGCGCACGCCCTTCGGGCCGCCCTCCTTGCCCAGCTCATCGGCCAGGATCTCGGTCATGGTGTACAGGGTGTCGGGCTCGATGCCCTTTGCCACGTCCACGATGATCTGGCCGTCGGCCACATAGGGCCGGGCCTTTGCCGCCGTGGAGCGGACGAACACCGACGGCACTGCGAACAGCAGGATGTCCTTGTCCTTGCAGACTTCCTCGATGCTCTTGGTGAACCGCAGCTCGTCGGGGATCTTCATCTGCGGCAGGTTGGGGTGCTTGCGGGTGGTGGAAAGGCTGTCGATCTCCTTCTCGATGGCCGACCACACCAGCACATCATTCCCGCTCACAGTCAGCATCCGTGCAAGGGCCATGCCCCAGGTTCCAGCGCCCAGAATACCAATACGTTTCATCACGTTTGTCCTCCGTATCCGCCGCGCTCCCGTCTGGCGGGGCGTGCGGCCTGTTTGTACCTTTACAGGTTTATACAGCTCTATTGTACCCGAAAGCTTCTGCCGCGTCAACTACTCTGCCGTTCTGCACAAAGTCAGCACCTGTTTTTCGCCCATTTCGTCTATACCATGCAATTTTTCGAAACCATTTGCGTTCATTCCCAAATCATGTTATAGTATTCTGGTAGGTTTTGTAGGATTTTCATTTTTTCCTCTTGACTTTGACCCTGCTTTAAGGTATATAATATGTCCACCCACTTGTCCTGTCTGTTGATTCAAATTTTGAAAAAGGAGTATCCATGCTGGAAACACTCTTATCCAACCGCACCGTCAGCGTGCTCTGGGAGGCTCTTCCCCGCATCCTCTCGGCGGGCCTCACCATGACCATCCCCCTCACCCTCGTCTCGTTCACCCTGGCGATGGTGCTGGCGGTGGCCGTGGCGCTGGTGCAGTACGCCAAAGTGCCGGTGCTGAGCCAGCTGGCCCGGTTCTACATCTGGGTCATCCGCGGCACGCCGCTGCTGGTGCAGCTTTTCATCATCTTTTACGGCCTGCCCAGTGCGGGCATCATGCTGAACGCTTTCCCGGCGGCAGTCATCGCCTTCGCCTTCAACGAGGGCGCATACTGCGCCGAGACCATGCGCGGCGCACTCGAGAGCG
>OLSH01000487.1_pt1 | contig 34333 bp, 32 predicted proteins | sample 1643221 | NCBI WGS metagenome assembly OLSH01 (sample SAMEA3136681, study PRJEB25190) | human gut metagenome | biome: human gut; feature: human-associated habitat; material: faeces | place: Austria | collected 2013 | reverse complement strand
GAATTAAAGAAACAAGCAGAAACAGACATGGATTTGCGTATTAACCTTTTCAAGGAAATCGAAAAGGATGGTACCTTGGCAGTTGCTAATAAATACAATGTGACAAGGAAGAGGGTATCTTGTTGGTACGGTGGTAATAAAAATAAAATTCAAGCAGAAATAAATAATCGATTAGCTGTAAATGCAGCAACTGAATCATCGGATGATGTTACAGAACAATCTGGTGATGTAACAAATGTTGTTTCCACTAATTGGGACGATGTATTATTGTGTATTCAGACCGAGGAAACGTCTGGTAAGTATGATACACTTTTCACTTTAATGGATGAAATTGACGAGCTTGGTATTGAAGTGGTGGCTGAAAAATATAGTACAACCGTTGAGACCGTGCACCAATATATGCTCAACGATAAACAATTGTTAACACCATTAATTCCATTTCGCGATAAATCCAATGAATCAGATACTTCCAAATCATCCGATAATTCATCGATTCAAACAATCAAGGATTGTCTTGATGAGGGTTGTGGTACACCCGAAACGCCATGGGATGATATCTTGATGAAGGCTGCTCTCGATGCAACAACCTATTTCAATTTGATTAATTCCATATCATCAGATGATGGTATTGCATTGGTGGCTAAGGAGTATGGTGTGTCGAAAAATACAATCAGTGTGTGGGGGTCATTTAATAACGACGATATTAATTCAGATGACTTTATAGACCGTGTTAGTGCAATATATGCCGTAGGAGGTATATTTGGCGGAGATGCAGAAATTCCATATCCTGTTGGTTGTGTAGTAGACGTCCTGAACAACTGGAATAGTGGTTGCTATAAGTTGTATTGTGCACTTCGGAATCGGGAGTATGGTATTCCCACAGATGTATTATTCGTGCTTCTAGTACGTAAAATATCGTCCATATGCAAATTACCTAAAATAACAGACAACATGTTTGAGTCTTCTGACAAAAACGATGTATATGGGTTCAACGACGTTGTATCTGAAATAATCAATGACATGATGCATGATCATGAGAGTCTGCACGAGCGTTTCAGTAATCGTTCTTTGAATTTGACCTCCGATATAATTAATTATATCATTAATTATATGCCACGGAATATACCGTACAAAAAGTTATCGGTTAACTATCATATAGTACACGGTCTGGCAAGTTTCATCGAGTGTGTCAATAATAACATTATTACCGTAAATGATTCCCTTGTCTTGAATGCGTCACTATCACATTGCAACAACACCAACCACATTGACCCCATATTGATGGCGAGTGCGCTGGGTAGAATGATTCAATTTCTACGTGTGGAAAAATCCGAGGAAATCGCCATGGTTTTCGATCATCAATGGTTCAACTGTTGTGATATCAAAGCATTGCCATATATTACTGCCATAGTAGCATATTACAGCAATACTGAGTATCGTATACCCACATTATGGGCAGCTGTCAAAACAATAAATTGTGGCACATTAGGTAGTGAAAGATATGTGGACACGTTGATTAGCTTTAGTCATTTCGTGATTAACTCATTGGTGCTGAATACCGTGACATCAAAAGAAATCTGTGCATCATTTAACGAATTGGTATTTAGTGGGTGGACCGATTTTAAAGAATTGCTATCAGATGGAGATATTTTATATAGCTCGGCCGAGTATTCGTTCAGTTACATTGTGAACAGTAAGAGGTTCCGTGATTATGTATCGGGTATATTAATATCTCAGTATTGTAGATATCTAACTGCCACCAGCATGTCATCAGTATGCCCAACTGCTATTTTCAAAACAGAAAGTACAAGAGTATTTAACGATGTGCTCAATGATTTTGACATAGGATATGTTGGACTGGCCACACACATAGTGTGGACTACTATTCTTAAGGCTCTGTGCTTGACCCCATCACTAACACCAGCATGGGTAAGATGTGATTTAGGTGAATTGATATTCTGCGCAAATTCATCTGATATAAAGATGTTTGGGGATGACAAATGGTCATCCACCGGTACAATTGTGTTTGATGTGAAAAGAATCAAGTCATTAATTAAAATGGTTTCACTGATCAAAAATGTGGATATGGCTGTCGTGTTATTGAATATTGGGGCCGACGGTAAACTAAATATTAATGTATGGAAATTCATTGAGGACGTATTGTTGGTACGAAAAGATGTTTGTATGCAAAAGATGTTGTCAGTGCTGTTATTGGAAACCAACACTTCAGATACGTGTGTATACAATACTGCAATCACCCAAAATTTGACTTTTGGTAAACATCGAATAAAATTCGTCCGTAGACTTTCAGAATTACCATATCATATAGCTAGGCAATGGGTGTCACACCTCTACACTATGCTTTCTCGCATCGTGTTAAATAACTCCTTGAGAACATCAACCAGTCCGAGTGATTCTATTAACAAACGAGTTATATCGCTTATGCGAGAAATAAACAGTTTGAGTCACGATGAGCTTATGTGTGTTAATAGGAGCGTTAAATTAATACGTCGTAATATTGGACACGACGGTGGTTTGTCAATGGATGCTGTGAAATATGCAACCTCCACGTATAACACATCACCGAGAACTATTAACAGTAGAAGATAATCATACAATAAAGAGTGCGCATTTTTTGCGCACTCTTTATTGTCTATTTAATAGCATCAAGTCTCATTTCACCATTTTCCCCAACGATGAATGTCAGTTTGTGTCCTTTTTCGACCATCTTGCCGTCGTTATCCAGGTAATAGTTCTTGCCGTTTACTCTGATAACTGTATCGGTGAGCATTTTACCAATCAAATCGTCATTGGTGCTTTCATCACAGTAATACCATGCGCCATCGTTTCCCTGAACCCAACCAGTTGCGAGGTTGCCGTCCTGGTTGAAGTAGTACCAATATCCGGCTTCGGTATGAATCCACTTATTTTTGATTTTTTGATTATTTTCATAGAAGTGCCAAATCCCGTTCTCTTTCAACCACCCCTCTTTGGACTCGGTCTTGGAACCATAATCAATGTCACATAACTTGATAACGTGAGTAAAATTACGGTCAGCCACTTTGCTGATTACGGTACCGTAGTCGATTCCTCTGGCTTCAACGACTTGTCCGTTTCCAATATAAACCCCAATGTGACCTGAACGCCATAACCCCCAACCGATGTGTTTTTCCGAGAGTTGACTAATAGGCACACACTCAGTCGCACTGGATTTGTAGTTAGACGATCCTCTCAGAATACCAGTTTTCCAGCTAATAAGCCCAGAGCAATCCGTGCATCTCCGACCTATGAATTTTTTTGCTTTTGCAATGTAAGAGGTTGTGAATGTAGAAGGATAGGATGCAGCCAGTGAGTTAAGTAATGTCAGATTGAATATTTCTCCTTTGGTACCATATACATACGGCGTACCAACTTTCGATTTAACCCAAATAATTAATTCGTCTCTAGTTACATAAGTAGACATCGTTTTCTCCTTTCGATTTAACCCAAATAATTAATGTTACTTTGATGTTTCTGATTTAATTCATTGGTTCATAGTAAATTGAACAAATTTATAAATTATTGCAGATATCATCAATGATTTGTACAATACATTAACTAATTGGAAAGGAGAAGACGTTATGCCCATTACACAATTAACCGATGGTCCGGTAACAAGAGGGTCGTTGCGACGAGCGGCAGGTCACGTTGACATGACGCCAGATTTGATTCAAAGAGTAAGAGAACTTGCTTCTAAGGTAGATGAGATGATTAAAGAGTTTGCGGAGGTTGAACCGAACATCACTATTGTTAGAAATATCGCCGATGAACTTAAGGAGCTAGAGTCTAAATCCATAACCGTCGTAAATCAGTTTAAAGAACAGATTTATCTGAAAGAAGATGAAGCCGATAAAATCATTGTACAGTTAAACCAGGAAGTACAAAGGGTTGAGGACCATATCAATGATTTGCTTGGTTTGGCAGAAAACTTCGGTCAAATTGCTGATGAAATACAGTCATTGCTTCAACTTAGAGACCGTGTAGATGCCATGGGAAATACATTGGATAGTTTAATCGGTGCCGCTAAGATTGTACCAATTCAGGCTGGTAGTTCTGTACCAGTGACAGACAGAAAATCTGATTCCGTTTACCTCAATATTCAGAGTGCAACTGGCACTGGTGCGAACAAAGTGTACTGCACAGTATTTGAGGACCACACGGGTGCAAAGCATTATTTTAAGACGGCTTCCAACATGGTCGAATACGATGGAAAGTCGTCTATTTTATTTGGTGGGTTGTCGAATGTCAATGCAGTGATTGCCAAAATTGATGACATTCTTCACAAAAAATGTTACATTAAGACATATTATGCGGCAGCAAAAGCCAGCTATGAAGGAACGGTGGCACCATTCACACAGACAATATCCGTCCCAGGTATTCTCGAAACAGATGAACCTTTGGCTGGGTACATCCTCGATGCCAATAATACCGAGCTGGCCCTTCAGCAAGAAAAGGCATCTGGTAACATATCAAGGATCGTGACAAGCAATAATGCTATCACAATCTATTGTAACAAGAAAAAACCAGAAGTTGCAGTAAATATCAGATTACTGGTATTTCGTACAGACTAATGTAAAAATAATACGACGGATAGGTTAAATACCATATCCGTCGTATTATCATTCGTTACTCAAATGATGCGCGTATACAAAGTCCCTAGAATGCGTTTTAATTTCATTTAACATTATTACGGTTGGAATATCGTTGGGTACAGTGGCATGAACATTGTTAGACTCTCTAGTGAAAATAAGAGTGGTTATAACCTGATACACAACCAATACTATTAATATTAATATCAAGTTATTGTTTGCCATAGCAGCAACCAAGAATTTTGTTATATAGCATAATAGACTAAAGTCAATTGTTGTTAGTATATTGACAATATTGCATAACTTATTATAGTTATATGCATTTATTGTATCTTTTAGTGTCACTAATGTATCTTTATCCAATTTAGTTAATATACCGTAAATATCATCCCGATAGAATTCACTCTGAAATTCTTTTCTATATTTGACAAGTACATTAATCGAGTCAGTTAACGATAATCTTTTACCCAAGCAATATTCCACCATATCACAAATCGATTTACTATATTTAAATGTATAATGAGATTTACAACGACCATAACATGATCTGATTACACAGTCGTATGTGTATTGACAAGTTTATATTTGCTGTCAATATGAAATATTAATTTTCAGTTTAATTGATTAAAGAACAATATAACCGGATTTGTTATTCCGCTTTCTTCCAACATATTATATACCTTTTTTATGTTTTCTACCGAATCCATCTTAAAATCAAGTTTATATACAAAAGATACATAACCAACATTGGTTGCCGCCGATATATAATATTGATACATTCTCATCCTCCAAAATATCAGTTTACCAAATTAAATCTTTACTTCTTTAATTCGCTCAGTAAGTTCAGTTTCTCGTTCATACATATCTTCAAGTTCTTCTACAGCTGATTCCAGCAATCATTTCAATTAGACAATTTCACCCGGTTCCAGCCCGGTATCCTCATAGGCACCCAGCTTATTAAGCAGTAGCTCCTTATACTTCCAGCTGTTTCCCCACACGGCAAGTTATCTGCCGCCGCATGGGTTCCATCTTCATATGCTTTCGTTAATCTCTCCATACCGTTTTCCTTCCTCCTTAAAAATTTCGATTTTAGTTACTAATCTGGCATTCCAAACTGCTTATATGTCGCCGTAAACGAAAACTTTTTTCCACATTTGCAGCAGGTTTCTGTTACTTTACAGGTTTTGCTTTCATCATCACAGTATATTTCAGTTTTGCCCGGCTGGAATCTATGACCACCAGTTAAAAAACAGCATATTCTTTTCATACCTCTGCCTCCGCTAAATATTAATTTTAATCAATTTCTAACTCACGAAATATTTTCTGAATTTTGGGAAATTGAAGTGCTATCCAGTCAACCATCTCCTCATTTGTGGCTCACGGATCCGCAGCTGCCGAATTATTTGCCAATCCGCTCTCATGTAGAAAGCGTGCATTATTTCGTGCCTTAACATATGTTTCTGATATGCTTCGACTCTCTTATCTGGTCCATCCTCCCATCCATCGTATGTTTTCATCTTTCAGGACAGTATCACAATATCCATATATTTCGCGTTGCTTAAAATACTTTTCTTCTGTGTAATCCTTTTCGACTATCACATAATTTGTCCCCAGCACATTGATTGTTTTCATATCACACCACTCCTTTAAATTGTAAACTAATCATAACCCATTTACTCCCTTTCATCAGGGAATATAAATTTATACCCCTTGTATTTATTCATAGCGGGCAACCACCGACTATTAACTACTGGATTTTTATATTTATTATTGACTTCAAATTTAGTAATTATATAATTTTTGTCAGTATAAATAAATGCCCCATCGTCAGCAGGCCCAAACCACATGGTGAACACATACTGCTTTTCCTGACGTAAGAAAACAGGACAAATCATTCCCCATGACATGAGATTATCATTGAATGTTTCATCTGTTAAGATGCATTTATATGCAGTTTGCATTGCAGTGTGTGGAAACAGCCTTAGTTCTATGGTTCCCTTGTATTCTGGTACTGATAACGCGATCTCTTTTATATTACACCTCTTTGTACATTCATCATACATAAAACATTGTGGGTCACAAAAGTCGTTTGCTACAATCATTACAATTTCCTCCTTCGTACAATTTAATTATCTTTGCATTTTGTAAATTTGATACCACTTCATCGGACGTCAATAGTACATTTACAGAATGACCTTCAAACATAGAGTTGTGTGAAATTAGGAAAATCATCCATGCTTTTATCTCATCGGCATAATTTTCCAACAATTCAATGAACTTGGATCTACTATGCACATCTAATGTAGTATCCATTTCATCCAATAGCATGATATTGTATTTACCGCCGGTCATTTTGATTAATGTTATCGAGAATGCTAATGTCAACACTGCCTTTTGACCATCACTTGCTCTACTGATATCTGGTACCCAATTACCATTCCAGAAGTACGGTATTGTGAAATTGCTATCATCTATGATAGTTCCTTCTGAATCAAGTTTAAGCTTACCATGGTATACTGTATCCAATAAGTCATTTACCATCTCAATCAAATCATGTTTAATGAAATTCCTTATAAATTCCAATGGGATTCCGTCTGATGGAGACACTGCTTGTTGGATGGCTAGTCTTTCATTCAGAGATACCATCAATTGTTCTTGTTCCCTTTCTAACGAAGATATGGTTGTGAGAATATTGTTTATCTCGTTAATCCTGTTCTGTTTAAACTTTATATTCTCTCTGAGAGTGCTTTCTTCGAGTCTAAGCCTCTTTAATTCTTCATCCATTTTCCTTATTGTTGCCATATTGTTATCCATAGCAGCAATTTCTTCTTTTAACATGGTCATCTCTAACTTCAAGTCGGATATTGTCTTAACCAATGACAGTTCGTTTTCCAATTTATTTTTCTTATTCAACTTGAGAGATTTATTGTCATTATAGCAACTAAGATTGCTTCTGTATAATGTCAACATGTCTTCAATACCATTCAAATCATTGGTTAATGATTCTATTGTATGAATCATCCCATCATATAACGCCCTGGAATTAGACACACTGTCTATTTTATCCTTAACGGATTCGATTTGGGACACCAGTTTATCAGCGGTCTCAAATTTCTCTGCCGTTGAAATTACACATTGTATCAACTCCCTATTACAGACATCCCTGTGGTCCAAATATTCCAGTATAAATGTAGCTGGATTGAACATTTGCTGCGGCAACAAAAATTCCTCTGTGTGGGCTGAAATATATCTGTATAACTTCTTGATCACTCTACCAGCCGAAGCATACATCTTTGCTTTATTAGCACTTTCGATTTTGGACTTTACTACCTCATTGGCATCAGATTCAGTCTTATCCAAAACATCCATTATTTGATTATATAGGTTTGCGTACGGGCAAGTCTCCTGGGTCTCACAATCGACGGCTACATGCTGTAATAACCGTTTTGGTATTAATCCCCTAGACAACTGAAACGCCTGGGATGTTTCCAGTTCTTGTTGCTTTTTATCATATTCTTCGATATACGTATCGGCCATTGTGTGATTTTTAAGAAATTTAGCCAATACGTCCTTTACAACATCATCATTATCAACTTCAGTTATCAAATCTATACATGATGACCTTAATTCATCAATGTGTATTTTTGATATGATTAATTGATTTGAGGTTTGTTCTGGTCTAGTTAACTCATCTACGCCAAGGTCATTTAGTTCAGTCTCCAAGTGAGCTTTCAACTCAACCAATTCGTGGATGTCTATGTCTTTAGACATTCTTTCGGTATCGCTTTTTAATTCATTTAATCTTGACTGTTTATCCTCTTTGAACTTTAATTCCATCTGAATATTCTGTTCAGTTGCAGCAATATTTATGTTCAACACATCCAATTCATTATCAATAGTCGCTATCTCTGTGAGTAATGACTGTTCGTCTCTACTGCCATCAACCAGCTTTGCTTTAAGCGAAGTAATTTTGTTAAATATTTCTGATATCCTATTCTTTTTACCATAATAGTCGTCTATTGTCGACTGATTGGTGGAGATACTACCGTTCACTTCACCGATTCTGATAAGTATATCACCGAGAGATGAATCCATCTTGTCAACAATAGTTTCAAGTTGGTGACACTCGGATATCAAATCATTAATATCATAGTTTCGGTATTTGTCTAGTTTTGCACTAACATTAGACAATACTGGTTTTATTTCTCTTACCCTAGCAGTTGCGTTCTTATACAACATGGAATAAATGTTTAATATAGAGAATAATTTTACTGCAAATTTTTTGCGTTCTCCGGCAGTGTATTTTACAAAACTGGATACAGTATTGCCAATGCTCAGTACAGCCAAATAAGTTTCCTTCAAATCAAATATGTTCTCGATCAAGTTCTTAAACGTTGTAACAGAGCCAGAATCATTTAACTCCACCCCATTCTTTTTAATATAACTCTTTACAGAAAGAGTGCCTCTTTTTCTAATATACAAATGGACTATCTCATACTCATCATTTATATATCCAATCAAAATAGTCTTTCTACCGTCTTTATCAGTACATATCAAGTCTGAATTATCACTATTGTCACCAGTACCACCATTGTATGCAAATGGATGAAAACATCTCATGGTGGATGTCTTACCGGAACCATTGGCTCCAACCAACAAGGTTATGCGATTGTCTAGCTCTCTGAAGTTTATGTGTAATCTATTTATATTCATACCGGACTTAATGTGAGCAAAATTTATTAGTTCAATTTCTAGTATTTGTATCGATGGATAGATTATGTCATTCATCTCAACTATCTCCTTTCTTCTTATGTCGTTGTGAAACATATTTTTATTCCTCTTTATAATATATATTCAATATACATACAAAAAATAAGGATGTGAAGTAAAACTTCACATCCTTATTGTATGCTTATTGTGAAAATCGTGATTGATTGTGTGAATAAGGTATACTTTGCACATTTATTTTTCTTGTTGGTGGGAGAGCAGTTATTCTGGTTACCTGTGTCACATCCTCGTCGTCTGATGGCATATCTGGTATCAATCCCTCTTTTTGTCTCGATGATATCAAATCCAGCATAGTCTTGTACTGGTGTTTCAAGTGAGTGACATAATCATTTGACATATCAGGATTCTTTATTTCTGCTCTAATTTTACCTATGTTGGAATAAGCCAAACTTTTTGTTGTATAGTATCGATTATTTACACCTTTTAAGAATTGACACGTTTTCTCCAAATTTTCTGTAACTACTTTCATTGCCGTCCGCGCATCCTTGATTGTTCTGCGCAGGATAGTTGCATCGGTTATCTTATTGGCAGTATCTTCAAGTACATCTGCACTACAACCATTTACACGTTGTGCTCCAAGTAAATGGTCTAAATCCTCTTTTTGGTTTTGTATTTCACAAAATTGAATGTGATATTCAGTTTGTAGTTCTGCAACTCGCTGTGTTATAGCGGTGAGCATGTTGATTGCTGAATCCGTATCTAATTTCACCAGATTATCCTCGTCCAACATTTTCATTTTATCTACGACGATATTGGCTATTTCATCTACCGTCAAGTTGTACGCATTGGTATCAATTGATATGGTATTAACCGATTCATCCATTAGAATCCTCCTCATAATTCGTTGTAATATCATATCCAACTGCTTTGAACCATATACCATCTTTATTTGTTAATGTGAAGCTACTTTCCATATCTAGCAATTCACACCAGGTTGAAAAATAGTCTGATGTCATTTTCTGTTTGCTTTTAAGGGCACTCTTCATATTGTTTATCTGATGACTGGTTCCGCCTTTTTTCCTATAATATGCAGTTGGAACATACTTTTTCCACAGTGCTAATTTAATAAGTCTCTTATACGGGTCTTCTCCCATTTCACATGGTACCATAAAATAATCCTTACTATCTGGTACCGGTATTTCCTGCCAACCGTCATTCCGGTTGGTAACAATGATTGGTTCTCCTAATGGGTAAGGATGCCCTGATATATCAAATACTGAAAACTCCCAATCCAATTCCAATAGATTTGCCCAATCCAAGAATTTTAATATGGATGTATGTTTTGTCGCTCCATCCAACGAACTCACCATATTGTCATACTTATAATCATCTGACATTTTCTTTCTTTCTTCAGATGACACTATCTTCATAGCAACTATCATCCGTTTAAGGATTTGCTCTAATGGGAAATCTTCATCTCTAAATAAAGGAATGTAGATATCTCCCATCGGAGAATATGGTGCACGTATTTTAGATGGCAAATTTCTACCATCCTCCCATGCATCTAAGTATTCTTTGATATATTCCTGGGATGTCTTCATTCTATCCAAATCTATTGACAAATCCTCTGACGTCAAATGGTCAAGAGTGTGTTGTTTAAACTCATCTTCCGTTTTCCATTCTTGGAATTCCAATGTTCCTTTTATGAGAGCAATACCACCAGTGTAATTTTTATTGAACTGAATATGATTGCTAAGCTTGCCGACGTATGGGTACACATGGTTTCCAAGAATATAATAATATCCTTCTTCGAGAACATCTTTGCCTGATACAATGTTCTTGACTGGATGATATTCCCCAGTGATGGGATCGTGATAATAACATTTATCCTCAAGCAGCATACATTCTCCTCCTATTTACGATTCAATATATAACTGTAATAATCTGCATTATCTATATGCTGATAACTTTCCTCAGACTCAGATTTATGTTTAGCCCTATCATCATCGATTATCTTATCTACCATCTTGCGATCAGATTCCGATAAGTCCTCGTATTAGTACGGCCACACAAGTCTGAGTATATCTGGAATATCGTTACCGGTGCCGTAAATAGAATTTCGTGCAATAAAGCTCAGTCTTTTATACACAGTTGCCCAATCAGGGTCACTTATCATTACTTTAGTACACATCAACTCGCGCAACCGTCTCTCTACAATATCATTCCACCTGTAATCCTCATATGAGTACATAATATCAATAAACTGGGCACCCAGATAAAATCTTAATTTATACTGTGACGAGAATGCCCTTATTACAGTTTCGTCAGAACCAGTAAAATAGTTTATCACAAAATCCATTACGCCAATTTCATCAAAACAACTTGGTGTTTTTATTGTTTGGTCATACCACTCACCGTAATTATCTTTCGTGAGAAAATATAATCTATCTTGGATAAATGCTAATTTTTGATACAATTCTGTTTTTCCTACATGACATCTAAATTTGTACTTGTATTTTGATACCATAGCTTCCCTCCTATATATCATCTAGTGTCGTTGGCTGCCTTAGTACCGGTGCACTAGATACCGACTCTCTTTCTTCTGGTTGTTGGAATACACTTAATGCATTCTTACTGACCTCTTTCATGATATTGGTCGAATCAACCGCTAAATTTTTAATCTGTGGTATTGTATTTTGTGATAATAAATAGTTTTGTAACAATAACTGTCCCATCATCGAATAGTTGAATTCATTCATCACGTCCATAAACCATGTATATTCATCGATGGTTATTATTGTAAATTGCGACTCCAAATTTACATTTACTCCAATCCCAGGAAATGCTTTCTGTACCTCACCAGTAGCTTTCTCGGGTAGATAATATATGGTTGGTTGAATTCTGATAACTTGACCATAATCCAGTCCTAATACACTTATGTCAGTTGGTCTACTATTTAATTCTTTCACATAGCCAAACTCATCATATGTGTACATATCATCTCGTTGGAAACTTTCCCAAAATCTTCTACACAATAATCTAATCCCATAAATGTTTTTTGGTGATATATAAATCTGGGACTGCCTATCGTATTCAGTTTTGTAATTTAAAGGATTTACTCCAACTTTATTTACATATTTTAACTTAAGCGATGCATTTGGGTTAATTGTTACATATTTACCTCTATCAGTACCAAACGAACTGATATATTTCAAAGTGTGTGTATCGTTATCATATAAATTGACGGAGCACTGCAACCGCAATTGCTCCGTCTGAAATAATGTAGTTGATACACTTTGAATCTGGTCCCTTGAATTAACCAAGATTCATTGCACCCCCTAATACTTCCCGTTTCTTTTCACCAACACCACATATTTTGATATCGTCATAGATATCCATGATGTTGTTAAACTTAACAGGGTCGCCAAATGACAATGTGTAATCAGCATCACCATTCTCGTCAATGGTCTCATTCAGTAACACCTTTCTCCATTCATATCCAAACGTCTCTGGTTCTGGTGGTCTACCCTTAAAGCGTAACCCGTCGGTCTCGCATAACATATTGAAATAGTTATTCATGCCCGGATTACTAGCTCCACAAACGTCGAGACTGATTATCCCAATATGTGATGGGTCAAGTGATTTCATTCTGGATGAGACATTCCGTGGATTCTTGTTACCTATCGCATTAGGTCCAGTTAACGTGACCTTGTAACGATTGAACATATCCATATCGTTTACTGTGTCATCCCATTTGGCTAATCCAGACCGATGCATCTTTGACAGTACCTCAGTGCCTTTGTATGAGAAAAGTTTATTGTATTCGTCATGAAGTTTCTCCTCTGTCTTAACAGACGTATTGACAAACTTCTTAATCTTTTCAGATATAACACCGTTTACAAGCGACGCAATAACTTCATTGCGTCTTGGTCTCTTATTCAGGATATTCAGATTATCCTTTTCGTGTAATGGAGCATTTTCTTGAATCATCCATCTAAGAATATGGAGAATATCCTTCTTGTTATAATCGGTAAGCTCATATGCCTCTATCGATGAGTCATCGAGCATACGATTAAACAATTTTCTGTATCTTGTTCCTAATTCGTAGTGACTCTCTTTGGGAGAATTTTTCTTTGTTGATCCAACCCTAGCCACCCATGTCTTCTTATCAAGAATCTCCCCATATGTTACATGAGGAGGCATGGCCGCCAATATGGTTCCAACAAGTGTCATCACATACCTATTAGTCAGGAATTTTGAATCCACTTTAAGGAACAATGGTGGATTAATTTTAAAATAGGTGTAATTGGGGTCTTTTGTTTCTTCCATTGTCAAATTGACGAGCTTATGAATCTGGAAAAAGTGTAAGAAGTCATACCAACCCATATGGGATAAGAAGAAATATGCAACGTTTGCAATACCATTAAACATATTAACTCCCCATTTGTTCAGGACATATAAATTGTCCTGGTGGTCCCTGACCTGTACTTTGTCTTTAGACAACTTGATACCCATAAGCGCTTTGCATACCAAAGCACCACTCGTGACATAAGTACTACGTTCTGTCAACTGATACTGGATTGGATACCTTGTTCCATTCAAGAAATAACATCCATCAACTTCAATCGGAATTAGTTCTCGTACTGTATAGTACAGAAACTTTTTCTTTGTTGCAAGTGGATTATTTCTCAAATCCACTTTAAACTTCATTGTGAGTTCACCTAACCTAGAGTAGCTAATATAAGTGTACTTCTGTTCTTTATCAGCTGTTCGATTTGACCGAGTTCTTTCATAATTAGACTGGCTAACCTTGTCAACATCTGTGACAAAAGTCCAGTTAATCAATTCAATTTCTTCAAGAGTACTGTGGATAGATTTGAAACAATTTACGATAAACTCTTGCAGTGGCTTTTCTCCCCTGTGTTCCATCAAGTCCATATTGAACTTGTCGTTATCTGGATTGGGAAAATCCCGCTTGATTCTATGAATCATACGACACTCATACCCCTTCTATATCTTATTTCCCTTCCTTTATATCAGGGATGCGTTCGGTTGAACCACCTGGTTCAAGCTGGATTTTATCATTTTGCTCAAATCCAATCACCTGATTTTTCTTAATCTGGCGGATTCCGGTAGATGTCTTTATGATTAGATTATTCTGTAGTTGGTCGGCACCAAGAAACTCACCATCGTAGGAAAACTGACTTTTTACACGGTTGTATTTATCCAGTGTAACAGCCGTAATTGTTGTAAATTTACCTACCACAGCTGTTATTTTTTTATTGACGGGGACCATATTGGTCCCCGATATTTTGTTTAAATAAATACCTAATTCTCTTCCTTTTCCCATTATATTAATTCTCCTATCTTCTCTTCTGAATCTGTCTTTGCTCTCTCTTTCTTAAAGAACTGACCTGGCGTCATATAGATGTTGTACTCGATGTCGTCATCGGGTCCATCTTTTTCGATACCAACATTAAACAAGTCAGCAAAATTGATTTCGATGCCCAACTCCCCGGCATCTTTATTTTCAACCAAGAAGTCTCTGATTTCCCGGAAGAAGTATGTTGTTGTCAGTAATAACATACTCCAATCCGTGAATTTGATATCATACGTATCTTCCAACTCCTTCATTGCTGCTTCACAGATGGGCTTTAAATCACTCATCTGGTCATAGTACTGTGCTAAAATATATCTGGCTCCAAGCTCCCTTGCCTTTTCAGCCATCTCGACCGACAGTGCATCTTTGTAGGGGATATCTCTTTTGTTATAATCCAGCTCTGGACCAACAATAATCGCCGGATTGAATGTGCTCTCTTTCCCTTCTGAATTGGGGGTGCTGAGGTACTCGATGCGGAACGTAGCAATATCACCAAGAGAGAATTCCACTCCGGATTCTTTGCACTTCTCGATGTCACTTCTCTTGAGATTATCCAAATAATTCAAGAGATGAACGACAAAGACCTGCGAGATTCTCGGTATTGCCATATAGACTTGTGATGTTCTCATCTTAGGATAAGCCTCGTCAATACGCTTTGCCGCATTTTCCGCAATTGTTTCAATTTCAATCCGGTTGTCCGCAATGTCCCATAATGGACGCTTTCTTGTAAGTTCATCCTGTTTCTGCTTTTCTTCAACTGTCATATTAAATAGTTCCTCCTTGTGTATAAGTTTAAACCTGTTTTTCCAGGTCCACGTAAATAATATATACGTTAACGCTTTGTTAGATGTGGAATGAAATGCTAAATTGTGTACAGCTCTATCCTACATACTGCCGGTAATGGTAACATACATCCTACCAATGATGGTTCCATATTGAATGTATACACATCATCAAAACTAGCAAAGGAATCAACAATAAAAGATTTTACTACACATCCCATTGCTTTTTGTGTATCGTCAATATAAACAAGTTTAAATCTTAAACCTTTCGTGTATTCAGACATCGCTGTGTTTACAAATAGAGATGCTCTAAATTTGAACTCAGTGTCGGTTTCATTATCAGAAACAACATATTTACCATCGTGGTTAACTAATGTATATGAATATATACAATAACGCATATAGATTGACCATACTAACCCCAGATAATCCAAGGCCGTTCCTATCTCACCAACCATAGGCATTGGTATATTTTCATTAATGTGGTCACCGTCGATATACATTGAATTATTGAGTAGAAACATGAGTTTTTCTATATGCACATGTTCTTCTGGTGGGGTCATGTCGTAAAAGGAGTATGATACGTGATTGGGACATTCCTTGTCAGTATCGACTACTTTAAAAGACACCTTTTGAAAACGTTCCGTGTTACTATCAAATATTATCATTTGACTCTTTGTTAAAACATCCAAAGATGCTTGGCAGAACAACTCTGGATCCACGCCAAATGCGTTATAAAATCTAATTACCAAATTTGAAAATGTGGTCAAGATATGTTTAACATGGTTTTCTCTAACGCTAGTCATTTCCTGAATTTGTCCTCATACCGGAACATCTCCTTTGCCTCAGATAATGAGACAATGGCACGTCCCTGCTCTCTCGCTTTATTTACTTTATCAGAATGTATCTCATCGACAGATACACCATCTGGGATAATCACTAACCATACCCTGGACGTCCAATATTGTGATACCTCTACCCCATTAGCATCCAGAAAATTTGCAAAATCTTTATCCCGTATATTTGTGAAAGTTACCGTTTGATTATAGCGATTGCATTCTATTGGATATTGTTTTATATCCAATCGATGAATTAAGAATAACAATTCATCCATGTGTTCGATGATACCTTTCGCTATTTTGTCAGATTTCTTTTCCCCAACCCCATTGATTTCCATCAACCGTTCTTTGATGTTTTCTGGGTCTGCTAATAACTCGGTCAATGGTATCTGTTTGCAAATTTGCATCATTGTCCTATTTGCTATATTGGGAATTCCTATAGACCCTATAATCTCATGTGGGTATACCGACATCCGCGTACTTATTCCATGGAGTATGTTATTAAATGATATTGTGCCATATGATGGTAAATTGATTATCTCATCTCTATACAACTCCAGTGCATAGAGGTCTTGTATACCTCTTATGAAACCAGCTTTGACTAAATCATTGATAGTTTTCTTACCAACTCCTTTAATACCGAGTTTTCTTATATAATTACATATTTTTCCCGGTATTTTCGATACACAATTTGGATTCACACACTGATTCTGATTCAGCATGCTGTTACACAATGGGCACTTGGTAATTCTTACCAGTTTTTGCCCGCGTGATTTATTACACGTTTTGTCTTTGTATAATTTAGGAACGATGTCGTATTTTATCATGACTTCATCGCCAATACGTAAATCAAGCCTCTCAAGTTTATCAAAATTAGAAAGATTCACATTTGTTATAGTTGATCCGTTTATTACTACTGGTTCAATGATTGCTACTGGAGTGATAGTTCCCGATACTGGACCAACTGAATAATTTATATCTTTTAATGTAGTTTTCTTGATTCCAGCAGGCATTTTATATGCTACCTGAAACCTATTCCTATCATTTTGTCTGCCCATAACATTGATAATATCCCTGTTCATTAATGTTATGACCACTCCATCTATTGGGATAGAGTGTGATAGTGCGTATTCTTGTATAACGGGAATACTACCCTCCACAGTTCCCAGAAATTGATTCTTGTCTCTAAAATTTATATTTCTGGTAACAGGACCATCGACTCTAATGTACTGATGTCTATTGTTGATTAATCCAACATATGCCCATGTTTTTAACTCATGTGGTAAATCAATGTATGTGGGACTTGATATCTGAAATGGTTGTACGGAAATGTAGTTTAGGAATGAACTATCCATATTTTCTTCTGACCTGTTGGCTATTGAATTAATAGCCGATCGCCTATTACAAGCATCATCACCAAAATCTTCTTGAAATTTTAGAAAATTGTCGGTCGTCATATAACACTCTGTCTTAACCCCATATTTGGGTAATGTTTTAAATATATCCGGAATATCCAATCTGTAATCATTACCATATAAATGGGTTACTGTTTTACCCAGATTTAATTCCACTTTAAATCGTGTAAGTACTGTGGATATCCGGTCATATTCACACTCAAAAACATGTGATACACCATCGTATTTAAGGTCACATGATACGTTAGTGTTACTGGGAAGGTCTTTTCCGGAAGAATTAAATGCTCGTACTACCTGATCATAGTAATTTTCTAGCGATTTTCTTGAATCGTTAATCGGGATATCCTCCTTTCTTATAAAATGTACTTTTTGTAAGGTGCCTCTTATCTCAGGATACTGGTGATATGCAGTTCCATCTTCTACAGATGCCACTTCTTGATACACCCCAACGGATACATCCCCTCCTAGTTTTTCCTGCAATCCTAGCAGCCTATCATACAAATCATCCGTGACAGTAGTGGCCAATTCAGTGTTTTCGTCAATATACGATAGAACTCTGTTTAATTGTGTCACCCATTCTATTAGATTTGGGTCATACCCGTTGTCCGGAGACAATAATTCTTCTCCAATAGATGATAAATCGCAAGACTCTATCAATGATTCAATGTCGGCATCGTTGCCTAATTTTGCATCCAGATAGAGTCTTGACAATTCTTCCTCTTTAGTAAACATGTAAATTCCTCCTTTTCATTTGTAACTTTACTGTGTAAATAATGTATATTTACAAAAAACAATAAAAAATAATTTTCAACATGGATGGGTCAAGCAAATGCTTGACCCATGGAACATTGTTCCTTCCACGAGGCGATAGAAACTGGTGCAGTGGTAGTAGTTTTATCACCTTTTTACACTAAGAAGGAAATCTTGATGTTGGTAGGAATACTACTCCTACCGAATGGATGAGGTGGGTTTGATACCACCCCACCCTACTGAATTGTGACAGCTCTCTTAAAATCACATTTTTTCGAGAGCTTCGCTCATTGTTTCGCTGAATAATTGACTCAATCTGGCTATTACCCCCATCGGCCCATAAGGTTTTGGAGCACAGTCGATTTCGTCAGAAATTTTATCCACGTATGCAGCGATACATCTATGGATAATTCCTCTGTTGCTCTTGATAACCGTATCAAGTACTCGGTTATCGAACATTGTATCGAGAGCACCCATGTACATTTCAATGAATGCCTTTACTGTACCAATACCACCATTTGTAATATGATGTTTCAATACGGTGCTTTTTGCATCATATGATGCGATTACTACTGACAACAGCATATTGGCATTATGGAGTTTCAGTTTATCATATACTCCATAATACCCACCATATGCTGTTTCGATATCATACAAATCACAGTCCTTGATGATTTGATTACCAAGAACGGCTTCTGCCAACGCATTAAACGTTGTTTTATCACATGTCTGGTACCTTGAGCATGCGTCCTCACTGTACTGTGTGTTGAAGTCTCCAACAGTGCAGACATATGCTATCTCCTTAAGCTTATATGCATAAGGATGGTTCTCTATTGTGCGATTAAATCCCTTAATGAGATTCTCACCAACCTTGAACACATCTACCGTGTAGCAAACCACATCCAACAATTCGGACATGGCTTTTTCATCTGATTTAGCTATCGCATCAGATAATACTTTTAAGAAAACCTTTCTTAATGTAGCATATTTATCCTTTGCCTTTATACGGTTTTCTCTAAACAAATCCGCCAATTCCTGAATTTGCTTCTTCACATCTGCCGCAGTCACGCGACTAGGTACTACCACTGGAAGTCTATCCCCTGATATATCTTCCTTTTCGGACTTGGGTTTCGATTTACCCTTTCCGGTGCTCGTGGTATAAGCACTCGATGCGACGGTCTCGGCCCCACCCTCACCATCACATACTGTAGTCTTTGGTTTCGATTTAACATCATTAGGAGTTTCAGTTACAATCTCTCCTTTTACAACCGGAACCTTCTCTTCTTTACTTTTCTGAGAATCATTTTTTGGCTTTTCGTCAGTTGACATTATTGGTACTATTGGCACCAGCACTGACCGGCACAGGCACCACACGATAAGTTTAGAGAAGTTAATATCAGTTTTCTCCATGGATGCGGTCTCTGCTATTTCCTCGAATGCCGAGTCGTCCATAAAACTTGCAACGATTGCTGCAAAGTCTGAATCTTCCTTTACCTTATCGTGAACCCTATTAATAATTATGTTGATTTTCGCATTTGTGCCAGGGTTCCTCTTCAGCGTATTGAGTTTATTCTCAATGATATCATTGAGATATCCTGAAATTATCTCCTTGTCCTCTACAGTGAGTTCAAGAAGGTCAGCTGTTGCCAATCTTTCCTTCAATACACTGTAGGTAGGTTCGTTTGCGCTGGTTATACCCAATGCCTTTAAGAGATACTCCGGATTGTTGTTGAAGATGCAGAAGAGACGGTTGATAATACTATTCTCTTCTATTGTCTTCCTCAATGTTGCTAATGATGTGGATTTTGTTTCTGTTGTCTTTGTCATTTTCTATTCCTCCATTTGTTGTTTGGTCATAGTAATTAATGTCAACTCTATGCCCTTATTTTCTTTAGATTCAAACTAATAATATATATTCAAAAGACCTTATAAAACAGATTTATAAAAATTAGGAGATATGGTCGCACTACCATATCTCCTAATCGCTATCGTAAATACATTTCAACGTTGCTGGTTATCTTTTGTGAAAGCTCATCTAAGAACGCATCTCTGTCCTGTTCGAGACCAATGAATATTGGTGCTGTTCCTGCTTCCTCATCACAACGTTCCCTTACAATATCCCTAGCCACAATCTGTTTCATTTCCTCGGTTGTAGCAAATATTGTTTTATTCTTATAGAAGTGTACCTTTACATCATCACCTGGTGAGAAATCAAGTCGGTCTTCATTGAATACCATTTGGTAGCCCATCAACAGAAGGTATGCATCCAATACCTCAACAGTACGATTTGTCATTTCTTTGGTGACTTCAAATTCCTGTACACCACCTGAAGTTGACAATTGCGCTTTGGCTAAAGCACGGCGTGCAACAGGTGATGTCCTGTGCGCAATTGATTCTCTAGCCACTATTTCTGGTGGCATACTAATTCCAAGAACTCCCCTCTCTTGGATACCTATACGAACAGGTATCTTTGAATAAGGACTATAAAACTTTCTCGCTTCGTCACTCTTCTCTGGAAGTCCTTTCTTGCTGACCGACCCAGTACTTCTTGCAGACAATCCTTTTTTGGAAGTCTGTTTCATTTTAATCAGGTACATGTAACCGCAGTGTTGCCTAGTCATCTGTAAAACCCAACGATTGGATACTTCGTCATAAAAATATACTTTATATGGTTCAATCCATGGAAACTTTTCGTCGCATTTCATAATTACATCATACAACGGTTCATCTCTCCAAAATGTTGGAATATAAATATATATTCCGTATTCCTCGACATACCCAAAATACTCTCTCTTTTGAGCTGCTGTTTTACAAGATTCTCGGTATCCAGCTTCAACGCCTACAGCTTCTTCTGGGCTCACTATCTTGAGGAAACCAAACAACAATTCCTCTTTTTCTTTAATTGCTTTAGTTTCGCGGATACGTTCAAGTATTCTCTGCGCTCTAAACGTAAATGCTTGTTCGTATAGATGGAAAGTGATTAACCTGTTACCTATACTCAATCCATCGAAAGTAATGTCTATTCTGGTACCGTTCTCGAGGTAAAACGCTTCATGGTCCTCTATAATAGAACTGATAACACCTTTATTTCCATACCGGCCTGATAACTTTTGACCTCTAGTCAATCCCTGATGTCTATCAACGGTAAAGAACATTTTGATGTTACTAAATGCTGAATTATTGTCATCTTTTATTTTAAAATCTTTGTCCAGTTGCTCAGAGAATCGTCTGTAATAAATCTTAATGGTATCGCTTATTACATGACCTTCCCTAATAAGTTCTCTGACATAATCACATACCTCTCTACGATAATCATCAATCATATCAAGATACCGTAACAGTTGTTTGTTATAAATAGTCTCTGGTATTTCTTCTCGTGGTTTGTTGCAATATATATCAATGTCTACAACCGTACCATTTACTCTATACATCTTATCATTATCGTGTATAGCTCTGGTATTTGGCTCTTTGAAATCATACGGTAATCGTGTGCGTGCGATTGTTCTACAAACACACAGTTTATTATCTTTAACAGGTTCTCCTATATTAGGAAATGCCTTGTATTCATTAATATCACCAAGAGTATTGAGTAGCATAACATTGTCGTTTATAGCAACGGTAACAACATCAACTTCTGTGGAAGTACACCGTTTAGCTAATGATTTAGTTACCTGTAAAGAATCCTCAAAATTGTGGGAATTGATTTGAAGTAAAAATGGTACATTGATACCGTAACCATAATTGCCGAAATCGTCATAACAAGTTGGAGTACTTAATGTGTCGCCGGGTTTAATGGTATCCCCTTCACTAAGATTATCAATAAATGAATTATCATACGAAAAGCCATATTTTTCCGGTAGATTTTCCACTTGCTTTCTTTCAAAGACATCATACATTTTATTGTCCTCATCATATACAAACATCAAATATGGTTGTACAGGAGAATCAATATCTTTAAATTTTTTGATTATTTTAGTCACAATGTATCTGTGTTTGGATACTCTGTTATATGAGCCTCTGTCACCAATAGCGTCCTCAAAGTTAGTGAATATAAATGGCTTTTGAGGCTTGTTTAATACAACACGTTGAGCAATATGCTGATTAAACATTATCATTCTTGGTGCATCTGTGTATGCTGGGAATGATAATGTGCTTTTAGAAAAGAGAGCATTACTTCCCTTGTACACGTTATTCAAATGTGTTAATTTGTCAATAAGTGCCATGTTTTAAGTTCCTCCTTAGCATCCTTCCATGAATTAAATGATATAACAGTTTTCCTTTCATTGATATCATGTAACCACGGCAATAACAACCCATGGTCACATGACTAATAATATATACCTTAATCCATTTCTCTCAAATCATCCAAATAAGACGGTTTCTTTGTTCTGATAAGAAAATCCAGTAAAATGGTTTTACATTTTAACACCCGGTGGTGAGTTGTGTTATTATCGGCAGTAATGGTTAATTGTTCTAACATAATCAGCATCTTATCTAAATTAAGCCTAACGCCAATTACAGTTGGCCTTACACTATCCATTACACCAATAGACATGTTAAAATAAATTGGTGAGGATGTGTTTATTTCATGGAAATCCTCCACCTTTATAAATTCATCCCCTTGATAGTGCCCTCTAGCGGTGTTATCATCTATTAACTCAAACCACCACCCGGAGTTGAAACCCATAGGGTTTGGTTCCTGGTACCAGCAAACGTCCGATAATCGTACTGCTACGATATTATCCCGTGTGATAGGAGTAGATTTATTGCCAATGTATTGAAGACTAGACCACGTTCCATTAACATTGAACTGTCCTGACCTACACTCGTATTTATAAATCTCTGGACGTTTCAATTGAATTATACCCTTGATGCAATTCAACTGATTGTCGTCAAGATATGGTAATGTTTCTCGTATAAGTTTAATTGTCTCTTCTTTATTATCCATTGTACATTCCTCCATATAAGCCTTACTTATACATATCCCTTAATATATCTCTAAACTCTCGTCTAACTTTTCCTGACGAGATTGGGTCATCTCCATTATCGTCGGTTAAATCAAAAACGTGAAGTAATTTTTCGAGTTCTGGTTTACATTGCTGGGCCAACATTTGTAAGATTCTTGGGTCGCGTTTCATCTCACTAATAAAGATTCTTGTGTCGAATTTTATATCTGGGTTACATGCGAAATAACAGGATGGATTTCTACCTGAAATAATACCCTTTTCTTTGGCAAAATTCATAAGGGTTAATTTTGGATCGAATCCATATTCCTGGCTAAACTCCAGATGTGCAATAGTTCCTCCTTTCGACGACCTTGATTTTGTGACCATTGCTTTGGACGTAAGTCCGTTGTACCCCTCGTTTTCTTCACTCTTAATATTATCTTTATTATTATCAGTTTTAAAGATAATGATAGATGTGGTCCACGCAATTGATTTATCTCCACCAGGCAACATCTTTCCCGTCTCAATAAAGGTCAACTGCTTTGACCCACCACCGGGTTTACCCATGTTCATGTCATTGGCCGTGTGGTTAATGAATATTATATTTATATTAAATTTTCCCATATAAGTTAGCATGTTGCGTAGAAATTTGTTCCTGTAAATAGTCTCCCTACCAGCCGATGTTAGACCCGATATGGTATCTATATCTTCATTTGCAGAAGTCACTTTCATAAGTGAATCAATCAATACTACTGTAGGTTTATAGTAAATAATCTCATTGCCATTTATATCCAATACCCCAGTTTTATACATAAATCTTTTTGGGTTGGCTTTGCGTTCCTCGATGTGAACCAGTAACATTTTCTGTATCCCTTCCCATGTACAAACGTCTTGATATATACGGTACTTTGCCCTAACTCTTTCATATGTGGCCCCTGTTACACTAACAACCCTCTCATAGGTAGTGGCCAGCTCTTCATCGAAATGAAATACTACCGCATCATCATCAAATGGCTCAACAATATTCCACGATGCTTGTATACCGGCGGTTGTTTTTCCCGTTGAGGAACTGCCCCCAAATTGAGTAATGGTACCAGCCGGAATTCCTAATTTTTTATATTCATAAATGGTACCATCTGGCAACTGTCTTCTATAAATACCGCCTAAATTTTGGTCTAGTATAGGAAATCCTATTGGGTATGAAATCGGATTATCCCCACTATTAAATAATCCCTTTGATTTATACTTTTCTTCAAGTTCATTGAAATATGACATTTATGTTTCCTCCTTATTAAGTGTTAAAATAGTGTGAATCACATTGTTATTGCCCACAAATCACACTTTTTTATCACTCAACAAGATAAAAAAGTTACCGACACGATTTTTTATACGTGTCGGTAACTTTAATATACCATTATTGTGATAACTTACACCCTATCCATGTTGGTTGAGTACTATTCAGGAAGAATACACGCGGTTATTTCTACTGTCAGGGACATATGTGTTGCCGCCGGAATAAGACGGTTTGCCACCATTACCCCGATTACTCGGAGTTCGTCCCTGCCGACTGTTGCTCGGCTTTTGATTCAATACTGAACTCCTCAATGTCTGTAAATGATTCGGTTCTGGAAAACATTTTGTACTGGACCTCCGATTTGTTTTAGCTTTGACAGCTGCCCTCTTTTTCGCAATAGCCTCCGCTTTAGCCTTCTCAGCTTCTTCGGCTGCTTTAAACTTGGCCATGTCATCGTCTGTCATAGCAATCAAATCATTCTGGGCCTGACCTTTAGGATTGTTTGATGAACCTAACTCGTACCCAAACAAAGTATCCCCCATTTTGATATACAGTGCTGCTCTGTGTTTTAAAGCCCTCCAACTCGGCCACTTTATTGTCATTTCATCAAACACGATATTATCTTTTACGAAATGACCAATTTCAAGTGTGTTGATGGGGTTATTGATGGCAACCTGTATCTCGTCGGAGGTGTTACTCAAGACAATAATCACATTTCTCGGTAACTTCTTTTCTAATTCCGTCCTCTCATCTGGGTTGGCCGGAATTGAAATGATTTCCATACCGTCTTCTATGGAGGGAAGTTTATCATCCGGTTTCCGGTTTAATGCCATTAATCGGTTAGAGATAAATAAATCATGTCTATTCACATCATCCTTGAGTCTAGCAACACCGGTCTGGAACCGTTTTGAGATTGCTCCTTGGACAGATTCGTCAACGGTCCAAAACATCGGATACCTTTTGTCTCCAACCTCGAGACAAATGGTTGTCTTGTTGCCTTCTGTAATAATCCGCAGTGATGCAGATTTTTTTGGTAATTTGTTAATAAATAAAATCATTTGTAACTACCTCCGTTTAAATTGTGTAACCAGTAATGGTTTATATGCATGTGTGTTATTTTTTATTTAATTAATACGTGTATATACGCTTCTTCCGAAATCGCCTTTACATAATTACATTCTCTCCTTTTCCTGAGTGAGCTGGCCGGATATGAAACCAACCAACCTAAATATTTTATTCTCCAAGTTCAACTAACATTTTCTGCAAATCTCCCATTGAAGCTATCATATCCCAACCAAAATATATATTCTTTGAATTGATATTCGTTGGTTGATGTCTCAAGATTAACGTCACTTAGTATTGACACTACGTATTTTTTGAATTCATCAAATAGATTATCAGATTCAAATTTTTCATATAAATTCGGTTTAAATGCAAAATACGCAGAGCTGTATTCTGCATCGACTCTAATGAAATCGTACTCATTAGTAGTTATTCTTTTCGTAATGTCCATCAATCCATAATAAGATATCCCACAATCGAGAGGGAATTGTACACCAGCAATAGAATATGTTTTACATTTAATTATATCGTCAGACATAATTGATTCTCCTTTCAATATTTCATGAACTATCACGCATCGCAAATTCATCACTTGTTAATTTAGCGACGACCACAGCTATCATACAAGCAACCAGTATTAAATCACTTGATTCGTACATTGTTTCATATATTGCTACTTTAACATGATATGTTTTTATCAATGTCTGTCCGACATACTTGTCACCCAATACAGTCACGATATTGGTATCATTTGGTTGTGTATTATACTGATGACCATCCACATATATTGTATCATACCACTCATTGGTGTACTCGGTAAAATCATTTAGTGCGTTTGTTAATGATTCAGCAATCCAGAATCGTGATGTTTCTTCTGGTGACTGTGACTGATACAGTGGAGGAAATGTTCCTACTGTTATTGATGCAGTGTAGTCATAGAAATTACTAACCTCATCGATTTCAACCGTATTAAAATGCCATCTTAATTGATTTGAGTGACCATATGTCGGTTATGCTGTTTTGGTTAGTTGTAGCAAAAATCGGCACAATCTTTGTTTTGTCAATTTGAGAGTCTAATAATTTTACAAGCCCACTTAATTTGATGACTTGTTGTATAATTACACTCCGGTTTTTTTGTCAATAATTGTTACAACTGGAATAGGAGGAACTTGAGAAGTTACCCCAGAGCAAAGTACAATCATGTTTGCAACCAGATTGGATTCTTCTTTGTCGTCCATGTTACTGAAAATAATTTTACTCATCATGTTTTCCTTTCTGACAACAATGTTCGACCTCTAATTGGATGGATTATTGATTTGATAGTCCATCCAATTGATTTCATCTAATACTTAAATTTCATATATTCAGCCTGTGTAGATTCATCAAGTCCTTTGAAATTCTTTTCATAAAACGCCTTTGTTGTGTCGTCGTTCCCAATTGGTATTTTCTTTCCCAATCTAATACCAAGCTCTTCAATAGATGTAAGAAATTCTGTTCTGGCAAACATGTCTGCCATAAAAATTTCTGCGCAGTTTTCATTGGAATCATTAATTGTCTCATAAGACAAATCAATGTCACTATCAGGAAAATCGAGTTTGAGAGAATCAGAATTCCCAATAACAGATATTTTTGATTGCAACGATGTGACACTTGATAATATTCTTCCTATTGCACGGGAATACATGGCGTTTAAAATTTCATCGGGGGAATCACTATATAATTCTTGTTTTAATTTCTTATTGTAGTTTGATGGTGATAATCGAACCAGCGAGACATATATGTCTGGGCTAATAAACTCCATGTCCAAAATATTAAACTCTGTAACAATTACGTTACAATGGCCATCCAGATGCCTGTCGGACAAATACCGTCTTATTTTAAAATATTTTTCATCTAAATTAGTATTAATGTCGGTTGTAACCGACCTAATAACATTCAACAAATCTTCCCTATGTGATGAGTCTGGATGTATCCAAACAGCTGCAACACATATTCCACCAAAGAGACTGTCTCTACCACACTCAGACAAAGCAATATATCCTTTATCCGCATCAGCCGATAAATTAATAACTGGTCCTTGCATCATAGAAATCAAATCTTTGGCAATTTTTTTATTCTCCGCAGCCGACCAATCAACCGATACCTCATCAATCTTATTGTCGGAAATCTGCACATCGAACTTACCACCGTTATACTCCAGTCCAAGTTTCTTAGAATTACTTCCGGGGATGTCCTCACATTTAAGTCTCACCCCATATTCATTACATTTGGTTTTTATCTTGTTTATTATTCCAAGTATATCCATCATCTGTTAGTCACTCCTTTAAAATTGTTTATTAGTATTTTTATGAGACAATAAAATTAATAATCTTATAAAAATAAATTGCGCTTAAATTTAATATGTGGAGAGTAACTCATTACGAGCTCTCTCCACACACCATTGTATCACAGATTAAAACATTTCTTTGCATCCTTATCCTCCTGGATATAATGCATCAGTGCTCTGTTAAGATTCGGATACTCGGCCGCTGTATCAAACTCAAATATTATCTTTACATCACCGAGTTCCTGTTTCTGCTTCACAATATACCCAAGGATATATTCAATCATGGATATGTCCATCTGATTTAATTTATCATAAAGCATACACTTGAACTCGGTATAAATCATCTTTTCGATTGCTCCGAGGTCTGTTTTCTCAGGTTGAGACAGATATTTTCCGATGATTTTGGCGGCCACTTTGGAATCCCCGTATAAGAACTTGAACAGTTTTCCCTGTGTTTCCCTGTCAAGAATCTCCACATTGTCTTCCGCATGAAGTATCATGGATGCCAGAAAGCTCTGATAGAAAGTTGCAATATGAAAATCTTTCATATGGTCTGCCACAATCGGATTCCGCAGCATCAGGTCTGTTGCAAGTTCTTCGGTTACATGGGTTTTCTTTATTATAGCATTTATTTCCTCTTTATATATTCCGGCACCAATTGCTCTCTTGTACAGGTCCTCAACCTCCAAAGTCATGGATGCCCGCTTAGTTCCGAGCAAGATTGAAATCATGTAACCCACGGTCTCATAGTCAGTATCCCATTCACTGAAAGTATCATCCCAATCATTGCCGTCCCTGATACACTGCTTCAAGACTGCCAGCAGAGACTTGGCAAATATCTCTGTTGTCATTATCTGAAACACACTGTCCATGGTTCCCCTGACATCAGAGTACTTGTTGTTATAATAATTGGTAGTGATTCTTGCCAGTGGAATAATGCAATCATGAATTAATTCCTTCTGCTGATTCATTGATGACAACGCACTGTCGTAATCATTGAGGAAATTTTCCATGAACTCATACTCATCTACGTGTATTAAATTCTGTTCTTGGTTCATAGAGAATTTCACATAAGGTGCTTCTGCAACATTGTCATCGTCACCGAACGACCTTGTAACGGCCTTTTTTGGCTGGCTGCTGCTCGGTTGGTTGTTGTTTTGTTTTCTGTCTGGTCTGTTAGAGGCGTGGCATTCACTACATGCTCCGGCACCATCGATCAATGACATGCTAGATGTAAATACTGGCCGATAGTTTGGGAGAATATTCCTGAAGTTGCGGGCCTGTCTTGGCCCATTGTTGTTCTGATTTGGGTTATGCCTATTCCGGTTGTTTTTACCCATGATTAAGTCCTCCTTAAGTATAAAGATTTTGTAGGGAATGGAAAATGAATTAATTTCCATTCCCTATGTATTTGTAACTTACCTACTAATAATATATACCTAACTATTTCTTTCTTGATGCAACGTAATCTGACAGAAAATCAGCTGTACTCTTTACAGGTGCTTCAGTTGAAGCAAAAGATTTCGCCTTAATTCTTAATTTTTCATTTCCGTCGGAAGCTCCAGATAACTTTGATGTCACCTGTTTCTTGTTTAGCAATTCTTGTTCAAGCTTATCTCGTCTCGATACCAGACGGTTGATTCTAAGATTTGGTTCCGATAAACCAGCCAAAATCAATGATACCGTATCAGGTACATCCGATTCATCTTCCAGGTCGGTAAAATTGTCATAATCGTTGATATGACTACCAAATGTCTCCTGTAACTCTGACTTAAGCCCAGGTTTAGCTGTTGAGAACTCATCCCTCAATGCATACATTAGTGCAGATGCTTTGATGATTTTGTCATCAGCCATTTCTGCATGAGCAGATGTGTCCTTAATATGCTTAACCAATGTTGCTATAATAGACCCATCTACAACATCGGCAGCTTCCAGTAACGGAATTGTATCAATCACTAATCTTCCTGGTACACCAATTGCTGTCAACATATCTCGGTTGTCGATACCGCCGGTACGTGTCTCGTGAAGCATATCTCCACGAAGAACCTGTAGGTCGTGAACAAACTGTTTATTAATAAGGTTACATGCTTCCTGTTTCGGCTTGTCTTGGAATATTGCATTATCATAGAGAATATAGCTTACTTCCAGCTTGGACAACTCCTTCAACCATTCGATTGCATGGTTTTGTGCCGTATACGATTCATCCTCGAACGGGAATACACCAGCTGGAATAATTACCTTATTACCACCAGTCATTTTCATTAAAACATCCGTTAATATTAACGATGAGCCACAACCAAAACCGCCACCTATACTTGATGCGATGACAATAACATCGTGGCTGTCGACAAAGCCCACAAACACTGGATCCTGTACCATATTGATTCGATTCAGAAAGAAGTCTGCTGCCTCGTCTCTGTTCTTACCAGTACCCCTGCCGTCCCCAACTGGAATTTCGATAACATTATCGCTTTTCAATAATCTTAAATCCTTCTCTGATGCATTTATTGCAACTGCATCAAATCCATTCTCCGATGCAAGGTCAACCATTTGACCTCCGCAATTCCCCATACCTATTACGCCGATTTTAAGTAATTCTTTTTCTTCTGCTACACTCGTTGTTTCAATTGTTACATCTGCCACCATTTCTATTTCCTCCTTATTTTTAACCCCTTATTCCAACAACTAGAATTGAGAGGATATCTATGACCGACATCCTCTCATACTTTTTTGTAGAACTGGGTTGAAAGCCAGTTGTTGTAAAATAAAGGATAATCTACATGATTTTACCAGTTCTACTCGATAAATAATATATACTTAAAAGCTGTATTATTCATCGGTTTCAGGGGTATCATGTGATATCGTCTGCGGTTCGGTACAGCACTCTGGGATAGATTCTGCTCCAGCAACCTCCATGGCAACACATACTCTCTCTTTTTCTTCCATTTTGATTTCCTCACTTTCTTTTTCATGTGTATTGCGGAACCTGTCAAGGTCATTTTCAATAGCATTGCGTACGTCGTCTGTCTTCAATGGATTTTCACCATCTCTGACTGGTGCTACGTCTCCCTCAACCGGAACTAGTACTCTGTCTTTCTTAGCCTTAGCCACTTTTTCATCAACAGCCTTCTTAAAATCTTTATCGTATATAATCAGCTGTAACAGCTTAGGTTTCATATTACCATATTCATCAGGAGCAATACTAATTTTAAAATTGTCGATTACCCCCTGAAAATGATTTGCCAGCCTAAGAGCATCGTTAATGATGACCGTACACACAATGTCACCGTCCTGATTTTCTCTAATCTCCTTGGCTTTTCCAATAAACATATTATCATCAGAAACCAGCCCTGATGATTGTGTTTCCTGACAATACTGATAATAAATAGGTATTTCTGTGTTTTTTTCCACTGTTGTGAAAGCTATCTTGAACCTCGTATCAAATAGGTCCACATCAGTTTTACGACGGATTATAACATCTCTTTGTTTCATATCCACATCTCCCTCTTATTTAAATATTATCATCACTTGCCCCACCTTTTCTAGCAGTGGATACAAAGATGTAATCTGGTGATACGAGGTCTGTTTTAATACCCAATGATGTATAAAAAACATCAAGAGTATTCAGAGCAGTCCTGTCTTCAATACCATGATTTGCCTCTACTTTATCAAGTGAACAAACCCCGGTTTTAGCAATATCTGCATATGCTTCATTCTTTCTAGCTAATCCATCAGCTCTGAATCCATTAAGCTCAGCAGCAATTTTATCTGCACCGAGAACAGTAAGAGCAATGTTTTCCTGGTCTGAACTTCTACCATTCTTATCGTTGCCCACAACCTGACCGGTTGTGGCAGAACGTTCCGCTATATGTATCGATGTCGAGTTCTTCTTGTGGTTAGTTTGTTGTAATCTCATATCGATGATATAGCCTGTGACAACTTTGTATTTAGTAACAATGGGATGATCCACATCCATATTCAAATAAGGCATAATAAGGTATTCGTCGGCGGGCACTCCTATTGTAGCAAGTGCTTTTTCAGCCAATTCAATATCTATATGCCTTTTATAATCCTGAATCTCAAGGATATAATTCATATTGAAATCATCAAACATTTGATTCATAAATTGCTTGAATTTAGCATCAGACATAGTGGCAAACATTTTTTTGTACTTAGTTGTATTTGCTCCCGTTGGGTCTGCTTTATCCATAAAATCATAAAGCACTTTTTCTGCCTGTGCTCGTTTACTTATATCAATAGGCGGATTTGCCATCAATAATCACCTCCTAATTATTATACAATTGTTCAAACTGCCATGATTTATACAAAAAAAGAACGAGACAGAATAATCAACCATCTCGTTCTTTTTAACACTACTCAATAATAACATTGGTCCTACGTATACCGAACCTTATAATTTTTTGTCTGCTTCTGGTCTGTCCTCAACAAAGATTTCAACGTTAGCTTTGACGTCTGGTAATTGCTGTACCTTGTGTATTCTATGCAATATCATAGCTTTCAAAGTATAAAGAATTTGTGATTTTAACAATAAAGCCTCGAGAATTCATCGTTGATTCCAATGACCTGTATTGAATTCCCCTGGTCTTTAAATTTAATTATTCCACATGCGGCAAATGTACTACCGAGCGAATGAACAAATTTTGGGCACCTCACTACCGGTATATTTCGTAAAATTGTCTGAAAAGGATATCTTTGAATCGTCTTGAAGTAATTCCTTTGCTTTTTTGACTATTGAGAAACTCGTTTCTGACCCTTAATCACTTTGGTCATTCTACTCTTCTCAAATATTATGACGCCCATACCGGAAACAAACCACACACAACGTCGAGCAATCATAATAATTTTGTTATGTTCTCCATCTATAATCGACCTCCATTTTATAGATGATTAAAGTTAGGATAAGGCCAATGGTTTTAGCCCTATCCCAACTCGTCACACTACCTTAGTAACTGCAATTTCCTGAATTGTTCTGATATTTATATCATTAGAACCTGAGTCAATTTCTACCACCTTATCATGACGTGTCATGTCTGGTTTCACTGTGACGTGACCGGGAATTGTCATTGGGTCTCCGTACCAAAATGAAACAGCCTTCCCATCATCTTCAACTTCCAGTGACATGTTTTTTAATTCTCTGTCTTTTCCAGTCTTCCACACACCACCATCCCTGACTGCATATATGTTTCTGAAGTTTCTGTTTATGCAACATGTTTTCAACAACCCCAGAACATGCTTCACGTCAGTTGTGGACACAATGATTATTATGTGTCCAACTCCAGTTCCAATGATATCAATATCATCAGCATCGATATCATTTCTCTTAAGTGCATTAATGACGTCTTCTGCCATCTTTTGGTCAATGCAGTTACGCACTGTCCTGATACAAAATGCAACGTCACCGTATCGTTTAGATGTAACCGTTTTCCTTAACATGTCTAAAAGCTTCATTTAAATTTCCTCCTCTTAATCATGGGACCATAGTAAATCTACCACAATTTACTTGGTTTGTATTTTATTGATTCACATAAATAATATATATTTAATAAGACGTGATTAACGGATTTTTACCATATTTCAATAATTGGAAAAATCTTTCCCGGCCGCATTGTTCGTCATATATCTCATATATCTCAGATGCTGACATCCATTTGCTAACTGTCTTCACTGATTCGTTGGTTACGATTGTGTATACCACCTTATATATTTTGTCTTGGCTGTCTCCTCTGTCACATTCATCGTCAATATATACATCAACGGCATATAATGTACGACATAACGCTTTCCATAAAGTATCGCCATCTAATTCAATCAATCCTCCAATATCTGGCATCATCGGTTTCACCCTCCATAGAAACAAAAAACTCCAATTGGAGGGGTTTCCCCCTCCTACCTTAACGGTATAATAAAGGTATTCTCATTATTTCTCGAGTTTCTTTGTCTTTAATAGTTACATGTACTAATTTTGCTTTTATGTTAGGGTTATCTTTAACTTCAATACTATTATCCTTTACTTTCTCAATAGCATATTTAATAGATTCCTTTGGTGCCACATATCTACGTGACATTGAATCTTTTCCCCATATAATATAGGATGACCCAAATAAGTGCATAATCTCAATTTGGGACATAATAGCCTCAGCCATAGCTTCAGCTTTTAATTCG
>OLSH01000486.1_pt1 | contig 34387 bp, 37 predicted proteins | sample 1643221 | NCBI WGS metagenome assembly OLSH01 (sample SAMEA3136681, study PRJEB25190) | human gut metagenome | biome: human gut; feature: human-associated habitat; material: faeces | place: Austria | collected 2013 | reverse complement strand
GCCTGAGGGGATGGGTTTTTGGACGCGGGTTCGATTCCCGCCTAGTCCATCGCAAAGAGCGCGTATTTACGTGCTTTTTTTTGTTTTGCAATGAGGGTACAAAGAAAACCGTCCGGTTGTAGACGGACGGTTTCTTCGCTCTAGAAGTTATATCTAACCCAGTATTGGCCAAAGGAGTTTGTTAAAATGCTGTTGCTGAATGAAGTCATTCCATTTGGAACATACAGAGCCAAATACATTTTTGCGCTTGCTCCTGAATATAACATTAAAGATGTATTATCTTGAGATTCATGTGGCCCGTTTAAATAGCATGCTTCTATTTGATTGATGTTCTGTGTACAAGAAGCATTGTATAGATCATAAGAATTTATGATATCCAAACCTGTAAGTGGATATTGGGAATATCCGCTAACTGCTTTGACATCATACTCAAACAAAACCAGTGTAGTTCCAGGAAATTCTGCATACTCTTCCTCTTGATATGTCCCCCATTCTCCCATAGAAATTAAGCGAGATACTGCAGAGCTGCCTTTGTATGTTTGAGTAAGTCTAAAATACATCGTTCCGTTTAATCCTTTTATAGTAACACCATTTCGTGGATTTGCCGGATTGCTCCTTGTCCCTACCTGAGTATACACAGAAATAGCACAGGAATAGGACATATCTGAGATTTTTACGGTAATCCTCGTTGTCCCTTTTTTCTTTGCTGTGATAATTCCTTTGCTTGATACCGTAGCAACAGATTTATTGCTTGAGTAAAACTTCTTTGCTCTGGAACACCCATTTAGTTTTAAGGTATATCTGCTTCCAACAGGCATATTTCTCTTTGTCGTGGATAGGGAAGGGGCTTCCACATTGACCTTGCATTTATATTTTTTCTTTCCGATCTTCGCTGTAATAGTAGCAAAACCGCGTTTCTTTCCGGTTACCTTTCCCTTTTTTGAGACAGAGGCAACCGATTTTTTACTGCTTGTCCATCTTACTTTTTTCTTTGTTCCAGTGACCTTAAGAGTATAGGTTTTGCCTTTTGTTATGATGACAGATTTTTTGCTGATCTTGGCTTTTGCACTTACATTTGCTGGCGGAGCCAGAGTAAAGATAAGAGCTGCCATAACCAACAGTGATAAGATTTTTTTCTTCATAAGTAATCTCCTTATTATAAGTTTAAGGTTACATACATAATAAATGTAAACGTTTTGCCATCCTATTATTCTTAGTAGCAAACCTTACAAGGTCTGCTCTTAGGGCAGGAAGAAACAGAGCCTGAATAGATTGTCCGGGACCGGCTTAGGGTAGGACAATTTATAGTCCTGTGATACACAGCACCACCGGGGGTCCAATATACTGTTTCCACGGTTTTCTTAGCTTTCTTTTTGCGGGACACTTTAATCTTGCATGTGGCTTTCTTGCCAGACTTCATGACGACCGTGATCTTGGCAGTACCTTTTCTTATTGCCTTGACCTTTCCCTTTTTTGAAACGGTGGCAATCCTCTTATTGCTGGATTTCCATTTCTTTACGGAGTCACCTTTTGCGTATTTGATCTTGAGCTTATAAGTTTTTGAGACTTTTAGTTTGACTGTTTTTTTCGTGAATTTTACATAAGGTTTTAATTTGGAAACTTTCTTTGATTGAGTTTCATCACATATAAAACATTCCCGTTTTTTTAGTCCGGTTTTACGGATGGTTGGTTTTTGTGCAACATACCATTCACTCCATTCGTGTTGACAGTTCTCATCTGCGGGCACGGTCAAAGCGGGAACCAGCATCGCAGCTATCAGGAAAAAACATAACAACTTTTTCTTCATAAAATACCTCCATTGTGTTAAATTTAAAGTTACATCCCTCTTGAATATAATACTACTATATAAATATAACACAAATAATGGAAGCTGTAGTAGAATATATGGGGATTAACTGGACAAAAGAAAGTTTGGTTCTTGATGGAAGATTCCAGTCAGAAGCCGGCTTTTGCCTACAAGAAATAGAAAGTTAAAAAAATAAAAAGATTGTGAAAGGATTCCCTTCATTAAATCGTATTAATGATAGAACGTTAAAACATTTAAGAAAGAGAAGGTGGATCAAATGAAAGTTTCAGCAGCAATCATCACTACAGGACTTGTGTTTTTAGGAGGATTTTCTTCATTTTCCGGAAGCGGGGCAGCAAAAAATATATCGATCCAGAAACCGGCAGTCAAGACAGTATGTACTGTAAAATCATGCAAGAAAACAACTACGCACAAGCATCATTCCAAAGCAAAACAGCATAAGAAAACAAAGCATTACAACTGCGGTCGTTCTAATTGTACAATTACAAAGAAACATACCCATAAACGCCACTATGGACATCACAGCAACAGACACAAAAGCAGTCACCATGGAAAGCATCACGCATAGAAACAAAAGCTTATAAGAGAAATGCCTGGGAGGGCAAGAATGAGAAGTGAAGCAGATCTGACCAACACAATCGAAATGTATTCTGATATGCTCAGAAAAATATGTTTTATGCATCTGAAAAACTATAGTGATGTGGAAGATGTGTTTCAGGACGTATTTTTAAAGTATATGCAGAGTGACATCAGCTTTGAAAACGAAGAACATAAAAAGGCCTGGCTGATCAGGGTCACTGTGAACAGATGCAAAGATGTGCTGAGGAATTTTTTCAGAAAAAATGCTGTCTCCATTGACTCTGTCAGTACAGAGCCGGTGTTTTTGAAAGAAAGAGATCTGGATGTTTTTGATGCAGTAGCAAAGCTGCCGACTAAATTTAAAAATGTAGTGTATCTTTTTTATTATGAAGAGTATACGGTGCCGGAGATCGCCCTGATTCTTCATAAAAAAGAAAATACGATCTATACCTGGCTTGGAAGAGCAAGAAATAAGCTGAAGGAAAATTTAGGAGGTGACTTTTTTGAAGAATGATATACACAGATCTTTTGAGAAAATCAAGGCAGAAGAGGAGTTAAAGGAAAAAACAAGAGAAGCGGTGTTAAAGAGATTAGACGAAAGGCCCAGACAAAAGAGAGGCATATACAGGTTCTCTGCTGTATTGGCAGCGGCCGCATTCGTACTTTTTTTCGGAATTGGCTCATATCAAATATATTTTTCAGAGAGCAGTTATATAGATCTGGATGTAAATCCCTCCATAGAATTATCGGTCAACCGTTTTGAACGGGTGATCAGGGTGTCTGCCTACAACCAGGACGGGAAAGAGGTGCTTTCCGGACTGAATCTTAAACACAAAAGCTATAAGGATGCAGTTTCTATCCTTTTAAAGAAAATAAAGAAAAAGGGATATTTAAAGAAAGACGGCATCATCTCTGTAACGGTCCAGGGGAAAAAGTCAGTAAAATCTTCTGAGATAAAGGAACTGCATACCGAGATCGACCAATGTGTCAGCGGGCATGAAGTTGAAGTTTATGCTGTGTCAAAAACGGTGAAGAAGAAATCCCATCACTGGAATGTATCACCGGCTAAGTATCTTGCCATTAAGGAACTTCAGAGGGTGGACCAGACGGCAACAGTAGAGACGTGCAGGGATCATTCAATCAGTGAGATCAAAGACTACACAAAGAAATGTGAGGATGAGCACGGGAAAGACCAGCAGCAGGGGCAGCAGGTACATCACAGCCATGGAAGCCACCACGACCATTAATCTTTGAGAAGGGTTTCAAGTGTGACTGTAATATACAGGACAGATCCGCGGACCGAAGCACAGACGCTGCCCTGGAGTTTTTCAAGCAGGATTTTTACAACGGAGAGCCCAAGGCCCGTACTTTCTGTGCTCCGTGATGGGTCCCCGGTATAAAACCGTTCAAATAACCGGTCCACGTCCAGTTTTTCGGGATCATAGACAGGATTGGATATCTGAAAAATGGCACGCCCATCTGGGGATAGTGTAAAGCTTATGTCCACTGTGTCTGTCGTATAACGGACTGCGTTTGTGATCAAGTTTTGCAGGATTCTGTCCAGCATACTGCGGTCTGCCAGTACAAAAACAGAGGTATCAGGGATTTTGATCTGCGGATGAACATGTCTGCTCTCAAACAGCGGAGCGTTCTCCGCCAGAAAGTCGATCAGGAGGTTGGAAATGTTGATCTTCTCCCAGTGAGGTTCAATCTGTTCTGTTTCCAGCAGCGACAAGTCGTAAAAGTTGTCGATCAGATCTTTCAGTCGGTAAGATTTCCGAAGGGCAGTTTCAACCCGCTTAAGCTGATCCGGCTGAAGATCTGAATCCTTAAGCATTTGAAGGTGGCCGAGGATCACCGTCAGCGGAGTGCGCAGATCATGGGAGATCCCGGCTATGGATTCCTTCAGCTGTTCTTCGTGCTGCAGTGTTTTTGCGGTGGCGGTCCTCTGCCCTGCGAAAACAGTGTTGATCTGTCCGGCAAGTAATTCTAAGTCCGGGTCAACAAAGGATATATCCAGCATTTTTTCGGATTCACGGGTAGTCACCTGCTCTATCTGGCGGGAGATACTGTGGATCTGTTTTTTTATGACTATGTACTTTATAGATAAGATTACGGCGAGAACAAGAAGAATTAAGATTACAAAGTTCATAAAGCCTCCCTTTTAGTTATTTCAAATCGCATCGGCGGAAAATATGCCAGGACGCATAAATCAGCACGGCATTCCAGGCCACGGCTACCGCCAGACTTTCTATAGAAAAGATGTCTGTTCCGGTTACCATTTTGCGGATCTGAAAGGCCGGAAGAAAGCGGACCGGCAGTTTCAGCATCATGCCGTATCCCAGATACAGGCTGGAAACAAAGGTGACCAGAGCGGTGACAGAGAGTGCTTTTGTCATACTTTTTAGGCCAAAACAGCAGAGTACGGGGATCAGAAAAACAGAGCTGTTGAGCAGGAAGGAGTTGAAGGCTGCCTTTGCCAGCGCATAGAAAAAGCTGCCTGGATCTGACAGACCGAAGCGTGAAAATTCTCTGATACATCCGGCAGTAGGATAGACCAGCGCCAGAAGATTAAACGCAGAAAGATATACAGCAGTCTTGCTTATAAAAACCATAAGCCTTGAATGACCAGCACTGATTTCCTGATGGATGGTCCTGAAGGAAAACTCTTGTCCAAGGATCAATGCCAATACGCAGGAAATGATAATGAGCAAAAATGTGCTGTCGTATACCATGCCGTTAAATACATCGCCGAGGGAGCTGGCAATACGTTCTTCCGGGCCGAACAGCTCTGAAACATAAGTGTCCGCTGTTATAAAACCAAGCATAAAAATAAGAAAGGCACTCAGCCAATAAGTCCGGTTGTGGAACAGATGAAAACGCTCCATTTTTAACAGATTAATCAAAATATTCACCTCATTTCAAATCCGAACGGGAAAAGTTCCAGTATGCCAACGAGTAACAGACGAGAATCCAGATACAGTCAGTAAAGAAAGCAGATATATAAAATCCCGACAGCTGATTCAGAGACAGAAGTCTAAGCTGTCCCAAGGGAAGACAGAAAGCCATGAGGCGATAATGCCGGCCGTTTAAAAGAAAAAGCATGATAAAATAAAGAATCAATAGCAGAGTTAGTGTCTTCCCCACATCCTTAAAAAGAAACGCAAAAAGACAGGGCAGCATGCCCATAGCACAGATGATCCAGAAAGTCATGGCAGATTTCATTAAAATCGGTGTTATGCCGCTGCCGGGTATTCCATACAGGATGTATCCGGTGACTGTGTGAAGAATCAGCGGCGAAAAAAGGATGGCAGCACTGCCCACAAGATGGACTGTGGCCTTAGCCAGCAGGATGTTTCCTCTTTTGTGGCCGGCGCAGACATAAGCTTGTATCGTCCGGATGTCAAAATCCTTTCCCACAAACAAAGCGCCGAAGACCATGATCAATACATAGAGAAGGGGCAGGGCGTAAAGTGCGTGATCAAAAAAAGCCTGTGCATCTGTGGGGAAAGATCCGTCCAGCAGGAGGATGCTGCTCAGAAGGCAGGAAAATACAGTCAGACCCCAGAAACTTTTCTGCCTTATCAGTTTATAGAATTCAGACTTGAACAGTTGATTCATGGGAAGCCTTACCTACCTTTCTTAAGAAATAATCTTCTAAAGTATCGCCGGACAGGTTTAAACCGGTCACAAGGATGCCGGACTCTGACAAAAGCCGGGCCACCGTCTCTACATCATCCAGAGATTCATACAGGCGTATCGTTCCGTCGGGCATAAGGCGGAGCTGTTCTGTGTGCAGTTTCTTCTCCAGTGCCAGGAGAGCACTTTGGGGATTCGTTGTTTTTATAGCGATATGTCTTTTGCACTGTTCATTTAACTGGCTGTCTGAGAGCTCTTCAATGATACGTCCTTTGTGGATCAGGATAAATTGTGATGCTGTCTGGTACAGCTCCTCCAGAATGTGGCTGGATACCAGGATGGTCATACCATATTCTTTATTGAGATGTCTGAGAAGACTGCGGATCTCTACAATACCGGCAGGATCGAGTCCGTTGATAGGTTCGTCCAGAATTAAAAATTCCGGAGTATTTAAGAGTGCGATACCGATGCCCAGGCGCTGGCGCATTCCAAGGGAGAAGTTTCTCACCGGTTTTTTTGCTGTGTCCTCAAGGCCCACCAGACGCAGACAATCTGTGATTACAGATTTGCCGGGGATACCGCGGGAAAGACGCTGTACCTCCATGTTTTGAAAAGCGGTCAGATTAGGATATAGAGCTGGTGTCTCAATCATGCAGCCCATTCTTTTGCGCTGTTCCTGCAGATCTGTCCTGGTCTGCCTGCCCCAGAGAGAAAGCGTACCCTTAGAGACAAAGGACAGGCCGGCTGCAATGCGGAGAAATGTAGTCTTTCCTGCTCCGTTTTGCCCTATGAAACCGTAGATCTTGCCTTTTTCCACTGTCAAATCCACGTGGTCCAGAACTGGAGTATGTCTAAAAATTTTTGTAAGGCCATGTGCCTCTAAAACTGTAGAACCCATATGTTGTGCTCCTTTCTTTAGAATACAAGTATAAGTCTCAATCATAAAGAATTTCTTAAATCAGGGCACAAAATCATAAAATAAATCTTAAGTGCAGCGTTCAGCCCTTGTGCAGGCGGTATCCGATGCCCCAGACGGTATCAATATATTCAAAGTCTGGTGACAGAGCCCTCATCTTATTTCTCAAATTGCTGATATGGACGTTTAACGTATTATCTTCACTGAAATATTCGCTGTTCCAAACACTTTGAAACAGATTGGATTTTGAAAATATTTTGTCCGGATATCTCATGAGCAGTTCCAGAATCTTATATTCCTTGGCGGTCAGTGTAAGCTCCCGGCCTTTCACATGTACCGTATGGGCCTCTACATCCAAGGTCAGTTCCTGAAATTCAAGAGCATGTTCTGGAGCTATCTGAAGCTTTGCCCTGCGCAGACTGCTCTCGATTCTTGCCAGGGTTTCTTCCAGGTCAAAGGGTTTTGTGATATAGTCATCAGCGCCCAGGCGGAGCAGATCAATTTTATTTTGAGTGGTACCTTTTGCGGAAATGACGATCACCGGAACATCAGAGCAGGAACGTATTTCTGGCAGGATCTGATCACCACTTTTATATGGGAGCATAAGATCCAAAAGTACCAGGTCGATCTTTTGTTGTTCTAGGGTTTCCCCAATATGGCGCCCCTCCTGCTTGCAGATTGTCCTATATCCATGTTCACTTAAAAAATCAGACAGAAGAAGACGGATTTCCTTATCATCTTCAATGATCAATATCTTAGGCATATGCGCTACCTTGCCTTTCTGTAATTTTGATTATAGTATAACATGGGTAAATAAATCGTGGGATGAGATTTAAAGAAATATCCGCTTCTGGATTTTTAGGTTGCATATCTTGTGTTGTTTATTTAAAATATTGATAAGAAGCGAATTCCCGGGAGGATAAAGAATATGATGAAAAGAAGAAAACAACTGATCTCCCTGCTGCTTTCCCTGATGCTTGCGGTTTCTCTGGCAGGATGCAGTCTTCCATCCGGACAGGGTGGTACAGATCAGGCTGAGACTGCATCAGAGCAGCAGGCAAAGACCAATGTACAAAAAGAGTTTGACAAGTTTTTAAGCCGCCAGGTAAAAGAGAGCCTTTCGGACAACACACTGAATCTTCACTATCAGTTGAAGAATCCGGAAAAGTATGGAATAAAAAAGGACAAGGTTTCCATTGGGCATATTGTCCCGGGTACTGACGAAAAGGCACTGAAGGAAAACAAAAAGACGGCCTCTGAACTTGCTGAGTTTGACAGGAGCAGCCTGACAGAGGATCAGAAGCTGACTTATGATATATTAAAGGATTATCTGGATATGCTGATTGAGGACGAAAAGTATCCTCTGTACTCCAATATCATCGGGGATGTATCCGGGCTTCAGTCCAATCTTCCGGTGACGCTGGCTGAATATCAGTTTTATAGAAAGAAGGATATCGAGGATTATTTGGAGCTGTTAAGCCAGATCCCTGATTATTTTACAGAGGCAGGGGAATATCTGAAAGCACAGTCCAAAGCCGGCCTTTATGTGACAGATCAAACGGCAGACAATGCGGTAAAACAGATCAATGATTTTTTGAAGGAGAGCGGGAAAAAGAATATTTTAAACGCCACCTTTAAGGAGCGTATCTCTTCGTTTTCCGGGCTGAGCAAAAAGCAGAAGGCCGAATATAGCAAAAAGAATAAAAAGCTGCTCACCGGTTCTGTTTATCCTGCATTCCGGAATTTAAAAAAGACCATACTTTCCCTAAAAGGTACGGGAAAAAACAGCGGGGGCATATGCAAGCTTAAAAACGGCAAGGACTATTATCAACTGGTGCTGCGGCAGAGGACAGGGACAGCTAAGTCCATCAAGGAGCTGGAACTGAAGTTGATCCAGCGGATGCAAAGCTGTATAAAACAGATGATGCGGCTCATGGAGAATGACAAGAGCCTCCAGAAAAAGTTTTATAACTTTGACCCTGTGATGACAAATCCTAAAAAGATTTTAGCAGACTTGGAGAAGCAGGCGAAAAAGGATTATCCGCCGCTTAAAAAAGTCAATTATAAGATCAAATATGTGCCGGAAGCACTGGAGGATACCTTAAGCCCTGCCTTTTATATGGTTCCGCCTATTGATGATGAGACGGAAAATACTATTTATATCAACAAAGGTTCCACAGATAACAGCAGCCTCTACACTACGTTAGCCCATGAAGGCTATCCGGGGCATCTCTATGAGAATAATTATTTCCTCAGCACAGATCCGGATGATATACGGCTGATCTTAGATTTCCCCGGTTATTCCGAGGGATGGGCCACCTATGTGGAAATGCATGCATACGATTACGTGCCCTACGATAAATCTGTCGGAAAGTTAAAGCGGGTGAACGATGAGATGAACATGTGCCTGGGAAGTTATCTGGACATCAAAGTCAACTACAGTGGCTGGAGTCTTAGCAAGGCGAAGGATTTTATGAAGAATATGGGGTACGGTACCTCTGGTGTTGAAAATCTATATCGTCTTGTGGCGGCAGAACCCGGTTATTACCTTAAGTATTATGCAGGAGCCCTGGAGTTCCAGGAACTACGGAGCAAAGTTTCCAAGGAACTCGGCAAGAAGTTTAAAATAAAAGAGTTTCACAAAGCCATCCTTGAAAATGGCCCGAGTAATTTTGCAACTGTGAGAAAAGCTGTTGAGGCATACATCAAAGAAAATAAGTAGGAAGGAAGTTTATAAGATATATGGAAGATATGTTTCAGGTGGGGGCCATTGCCTCGACCCATGGTGTCCGCGGAGAGGTTAAGATCTACCCCATGACTGACGATGTAGAACGGTTTAAAGACCTAAAAGAAGTTTTGCTGGATACTGGAAAGGAAATGCGTTTGCTGCATGTGCAGTCCTGCAAATTCTTTAAGAACCAGCCGATTTTAAAATTTCAAGAGTTTGATGATATCAATGACATCGAGCAGTATAAACGCTGCGGACTGTTTGTCACCAGGGAGAATGCGGTCAAACTCGATGAGAATGAGTTTTTCATCGCAGATATCCTGGGATTTGATGTCTACAGGGAAACTGGAGAAAAACTGGGGATATTGGACGATGTACTCCAAACTGGTGCCAATGACGTGTATGTAGTAAAAATGGAAGACGGGAAAGAAGTATTGCTTCCGGCTATCAAGGACTGTATAAAGAAGGTTTCTCTGGAAGAAAAGAGGATCGACGTGTTCGTAATGAAAGGACTGCTAGATGAATAAGTTTCATGTACTGACTCTGTTTCCGGAGATGATTGAAAGCGGATGCAACACCAGTATTCTGGGCAGGGCAAAAGATGCAGGGCATATCAGCGTGGAAGCTGTCAATATCCGTGACTTTACTAGAGACAAGCATAAAAAAGTGGATGATTACCCGTATGGAGGCGGTGCGGGAATGGTGATGCAGGCAGAACCCATCTATCTGGCGTATCAGCATATAGAAGAGAAGATGGCAAAAAAGCCAAGAGTGGTCTATGTCACCCCGCAGGGCAAGGTTTTCCATCAGGAGATGGCGAAGGAACTGGCAAAGGAAGAGGAGATCGTTTTTCTGTGCGGCCATTATGAAGGCGTGGATGAAAGGGTCTTAGAAGAGATTGTGACAGACTATGTATCCATCGGAGATTATGTATTAACAGGAGGAGAACTCCCCGCCATGGTGATGATCGACGCGATTTCCAGACTGGTCCCGGGAGTGCTCAACAACGGTGAGTCGGCAGAGTATGAGTCCTTTGAAAACGGGATGCTGGAGTATCCGCAGTATACAAGGCCGCCTGAATTTCTCGGAAGAAAGGTGCCGGAAGTGCTGCTGTCCGGGCATCACGGCAAGATTGAGGAGTGGCGCAGGGAGCAGTCTTATATAAGGACCAGGGAGCGTAGGCCGGATCTACTGGAGAAATAACAAAGCAAATAAAAAATCCTTGCAAAAGAAAATCTGATATGCTATTATATAGCAGTTGTTATAAATAGGATGGTCCTCTGTTACGCAAGGTATTAAGAACATCTAAAATGATTTAAGGAGGAACAACATGAACGATATCATTAAAAGTATTGAAGATGCACAGTTAAAAGAAGTTGCAGATTTCAGAACAGGTGACACTGTTAAAGTATACGGAAAAGTAAAAGAGGGAAACCGTGAGAGAATCCAGGTATTTGAGGGAACTGTCATCAAAAGACAGAACGGCGGAGCCCGTGAGACATTTACTGTCCGCAAGAATTCCAGCGGTATCGGCGTAGAAAAAACATGGCCTGTACATTCTCCGATCATCGAAAAGATCGAAGTAGTGCGCAAAGGTAAGGTTAGACGCGCGAAGTTATACTACTTACGTGACCGTGTAGGTAAAGCTGCGAAAGTAAAAGAAAGAGTATAGTCTGTCCGATTCAGGGAAAAGACAAACAGGGACGAGCCGGAGCTTGTCCCTATTTTATTCCATAGGAAAGTTCTGCGAACCTCCCTATGGAATAAAATAGACCTGCGGGCATTATGCACACAAATGCGTATAGAAAGGATGTGAGGTCTGTGAGTGGTTATACGGTAACGTATCAGATGAGAAAGAAAAAAAGACAGAGACGGGATAAGATCGTGGCCTATCTGCTGGCTTTTGTGGCCGTTATTTTTGCCGCATTTTTAATTGTTCGATTTCTCTGTGCCAGCTATACGGTCCAGGGAGATTCCATGCTTCCCACATATCAGAGCGGGGAAAAAAGGCTTGTGAACCGCCTGATTTATAAAGTGAAAAGTCCGTCGCGATATGATATAATATTGTTCGAATCCGAAGATGAAAATAACCGGCAGTATTATGTAAAGAGAGTCATCGGGCTTCCTGGTGAGACGGTAACGATCAAGAATGGAGACGTTTACGTGGACGGCAGAAAAGCCAGAAGCTTCGGAACAGAAAAGATCCTGTCCCCGGGACTGGCGGCCGACGGTGTGAAACTTTCCAAGAATCAATATTTTGTTATAGGAGATAATTACAATAACAGCGAAGATTCCAGAAGTGCTGTTGTGGGAAATGTAAAGAAGACACAGATTATAGGTAAGGTCGGCATGAAGTATTGGCCTTTTGGATAAAGAAGGAGGATCTATGCAGTTTCAATGGTACCCAGGTCATATGACCAAGGCAAAGAGAATGATGCAGGAAAATATCAAGCTGATCGATATTGTGATCGAATTGGTAGATGCCAGGATCCCATTTGGCAGCAGAAATCCTGATATTGACCAGCTGGCCCAGAACAAGTCCAGGCTGATACTGCTGAACAAGACAGATCTTGCAGACAGCAGAAAAACAGAACTGTGGGAGCAGTACTTCAAAGAGAAGGGCTTTTTCGTTGGAAAAGTCAATTCTCAGAAAGGAACAGGCGTCAAGGCGGTCCAGGGGATTGTTATGGAAGCCTGCAAGGATAAGATTGAGAGGGACCGGAAAAGAGGAATCAAGAACCGCCCCATCCGTGCGATGATCGCAGGGATCCCTAATGTTGGAAAGTCTACTTTTATCAACAGTCTGGTGGGAAAAGCCTGCACTAAGACGGGAAATAAACCGGGAGTGACCAAAGGAAAGCAGTGGATCAAGCTGAACAAGAACATTGAACTTTTGGACACGCCGGGAATCTTATGGCCCAAGTTTGAAGACCAGACCGTAGGCCTTCATCTGGCACTGATCGGTTCCATCAAGGAAGAGATTTTGAACAGGGAAGAGATGGCCATGGAACTGATTCCGTTTTTGGTGAAAGAATATCCGGGGATTTTAGCCGGCCGCTACCAAGTGGACGAGGAGAGCAATACATTAAAGATTTTAGAACAGATCGCAGAGAACCGTCACTGCAAAGAAAAAGGGAATCAGCTGGACTATGAGAAGGCTGCACATATTCTGCTGGAAGAGTACAGGAATGGAAAGCTTGGTAAGATCTCGCTGGAAGTTCCCGCTGACTATGAGGAGTAATCAATCACATGCCGTTTCGAACAAGGCGCAGGGCGCACCGTTTTTATTCTGAATTATTTTTTTGGGCCTCCACTGTGGTGATCGCAGTTTTTGTATCTTTTGTGGTCATTACTTTTGTGGGGGAAAGAACTGGGGTTTCTGGTTATTCCATGGAGCCTACTTTGAAGGATAAAGACAGCGTGCTGGTGGATAAGATCACGTACCGTTTTCGGGATCCGGAGCGGTTTGAGGTGGTGGTGTTCCCCAATCCTGCCGACAGAAAAGAAACGCTGGTAAAGAGAGTGATCGGGCTGCCGGGGGAGACGGTGGAGATCCGAAGTGAACAAGTGTATGTCAACGGACAGAAGGTCTCCCATGATTACTCCAAAGACCATATGACACTTCCTATCAATGTAGAGGGGAGTATCACATTAAAAGACGATGAATATTTTGTTCTTGGAGATAACAGAAACAACAGCATGGACAGCAGAGATATCCGTGTGGGGCCCATATACAGGAAAGAGATTAAGGGGAGAGTTATCTTCCGTCTGTTTCCAATCGGGCATGCGGGAAGAATCCGCTAGACGAGGTACTTATGACGAAACAGGAAGAAAAACGATTAGAAAAGTTAAACGCAGAGAAGGAACGTATGCATGGGATGTTTTTCTATGAAAGGGAATACGGAAGCTTCTCCCATATATGCGGTATTGACGAAGTGGGCCGGGGGCCGTTTGCAGGGCCGGTGGTTGCCGCGGCGGTCATCCTTCCGAAGGACTGTGATATTTTATATTTGAATGATTCCAAGAAAGTTTCTGCAAAAAAGAGAGAAGCTTTGTATGATGAGATATACGAAAAAGCTGTTGCGGTGGGGATCGGTATGGTATCGGAAAAGGTGATCGATGAGATCAACATCTTAAATGCAACCTATGAAGCTATGAGGATGGCTGTGTCAAAGCTTTCTGTTGTACCGGATCTTTTATTGAATGACGCAGTCACAATTCCGGGAATTGACATAGAACAGGTGCCGATCATCAAGGGAGACGCAAAGAGCGCTTCCATCGCTGCGGCAAGTATTGTGGCAAAGGTGACCAGAGACCGGATGATGGAAGAGTACGACCAGATCTATCCCCAGTACCAGTTTGCGAAAAATAAAGGGTATGGAACAAAAGCCCACATTGAGGCAATCAAGGAATCCGGGATCTGTGACCTTCACCGGAGGACATTTGTTAGGAAGTACATATGAGAAATCAGAGAAAAACCGGGATGGAGAAGGAAGAAACTGCGTGCCGGTTTTTGGTGTCCCAGGGTTACGAAGTACTGGAGAGGAATTTTTATTCCCATTTTGGGGAGATTGACATTGTCGCCAGAGACGGGGAATATCTCGTGTTTGTAGAAGTGAAGTACAGGAAAAATGCGGCATACGGATATCCTTTGGAGGCAGTCAATGGTGCAAAACAGCAGAAGATCCGCAAAACCGCGGAGTATTATCTATACCGGCACAACTTGTTTTCGGTGCCGGCAAGGTTTGATGTGGTAGAAATCTTAGGAAAGAAGATCAGGGTGATAAAAAATGCATTTTAAGAAGTCAAACGAAAATCATTCCACAAAACTGAACGAAGGGAAGGTTCCATATCTGACATTCAGTAAGCTCAGCCGGGCAGGAGTCGTCCATGGCTTTTCCACCAGAGAGGGCGGAGTCAGCGAAGGGATGTTCTCATCCATGAATTTGAGCTATACAAGAGGAGACGATGAGGCGGCAGTAGATGAAAATTTCCGCAGGATCGGAGAGGCTGTCGGCTTCGACCACACAAAGCTTGTGTTTTCAAACCAGGTTCATGATACCCGGATCAAAAGAGTCGGAAAGGATGACTGCGGTAAGATCATGACGGGCATGGACGGGCTGGTGACAAATGTACCTGGTGTTCCTTTGTATACCGGGTATGCGGACTGTGTGCCGTTGTTTTTCTTTGATCCAGAGAAAAAGGTGGCAGCCCTGGCCCATTCCGGATGGAAGGGAACGGTTGGAAGGATCGGCGCTAAGATGGTCAAAAATATGCAGGGCGGATATGGATGCCGTCCGGAGGATATCGTAGCAGCTGTGGGACCGTCCATCTGTAGAGACTGTTATGAGGTCAGTGAGGACGTGGCGGAACAGTTTATAAAAGAGTTTTCCGGGCATCCAAAAGAGGAATTCATGGATGAAAAGGGAAACGGAAAGTATCAGCTGGATCTCTGGAAAGCGAATGAGATCATTTTAACAGAAGCAGGAATCTTAAAGGAACATCTGGATATCACTGACCTGTGTACCTGCTGTAACAGTGAGTATTTGTTTTCACACCGGGCGACCAAAGGACGGCGTGGAAATTTAGGGGCATTCATTGTGCTTTGAATATGATATAATGGGCACAGAGTAGTGATCATATTATCTTTACAACTGGGGAAGATTATTTTATAATCAAACGGAAGTTTTAGGAAGAAAGATTCCATACAGAGAGGAAATAAATATGAGTAAACCGATAGTAGCAATTGTGGGAAGGCCGAACGTGGGAAAATCCACGCTGTTCAACGCACTTGCGGGCGAGAATATCTCTATAGTAAAGGATACGCCCGGAGTGACCAGAGACAGGATTTATGCGGACATTTCCTGGCTGAATTATAATTTTACACTGATTGATACCGGAGGGATCGAGCCGGACTCAGGAGATGTGATCCTTTCCAGAATGCGGGAGCAGGCACAGATCGCCATTGAGACGGCCGATGTCATCGTTTTCCTGGTGGATGTCAGACAGGGCTTGGTGGATGCTGACTTCCAAGTGGCAGACATGCTGAGACGTTCCAGAAAGCCGGTCGTCCTGGCAGTCAACAAGGTGGACAACTATGATAAGTTCCTGGCGGATACCTATGAGTTTTATAATCTGGGGCTGGGAGACCCTCATCCGGTTTCTGCAAACTCCAAGTTAGGGTTCGGTGACCTGCTGGATGAAGTGGTAGAGAACTGTGATCCTGAGGCGTTGGAGGAAGAAGAGGATGAACGGCCGAAGATTGCCATCATCGGAAAACCAAATGCAGGAAAGTCTTCGATCATCAATAAGATGCTTGGTGAGGAGAGAGTCATAGTCTCTGACGTTGCGGGCACCACAAGAGATGCCATCGACACCGTCATTGAGAAAAACGGCAAAGAATACGTGTTTATCGACACTGCCGGGCTGCGCAGAAAGAATAAGATCAAAGAGGAACTGGAGCGCTACAGCGTGATCCGTACTGTATCTGCCGTGGAGAGGTGTGATGTGGCAGTCCTGGTCATCGACGCCACGGAAGGCATCACAGAACAGGACGCAAAGATCGCGGGGATTGCCCATGAGAGAGGCAAGGGAATGATCATAGCGGTCAATAAATGGGATCTTGTGGAGAAGGATGACAAGACGATTTATAAGTTTACCAACAAGATTCGTGAAGTCCTGGCTTACATGTCCTATGCGGAGTTAGTTTTTATCTCAGCGAAGACAGGACAGCGCTTTCCGAAGATTTTTGATATGCTTGACGCTGTCATCGAGAACCACGCAATGCGTGTGCAGACCGGAGTGCTGAACGAGATTCTGACAGAGGCAGTGGCCATGAAGCAGCCGCCGTCCGACAAGGGAAAACGCCTGAAACTCTACTATATGACACAGGTATCGGTAAAACCGCCGACTTTCGTTGTGTTTATCAATGACAAGCAGCTGATGCATTTTTCATATACCCGTTATATTGAAAACCAGATCCGGAATACTTTTGGATTCCGGGGTACGCCGATTCATATCATTGCGCGGGAAAGGAAGGAAAAGTAATGGTCCTTTGTGTTTTTCTCTGCCTGGCTATGGGATATCTGCTGGGCTGCATTCAGACAGGATACATCATCGGAAAAATCAATCATATTGATATAAGAAACTACGGAAGCGGAAATTCAGGAACTACAAATACCTTGAGAACTCTGGGAAAGACAGCGGCGCTGCTGACTTTCCTCGGAGATTCCCTAAAGGGACTCATCGCAGTCAACGCTGCGAGATACATACTGATCCCCCAATTCGGCGGGATGGCTCATGAAGCTACACTTTGGCTGGTGACTGGTTTTGCAGTGGTCATCGGACATAATTTTCCTTTTTACCTGCACTTTAAGGGAGGGAAGGGAATCGCTACTACAGGCGGAGTGATCTTTGCATTTGACTGGAGGCTGGGGCTTCTCTGTCTGCTGATCTTCTCCGTAGTTACGGGGATCAGCAGATATGTATCATTGGGTTCCATTTGTATGGTGCTTGTGATCCCTTTTATTTTATATTTCAGCAGTCCCAACGATTGGCAGCTGGTGGCAGTTGGATGTATATTCACAGCGATGGCGGTCTGGAGACATAGGGCGAACATTGACCGGCTGATTCACGGGACGGAAAACAAGCTTGGGCAGAAGGTAAAACGTTAGGAGGAAACTATGAAGAAGGTAAGTGTGATTGGTGCAGGAAGCTGGGGAAGTGCTTTGGCAGTTCTGTTGGCGAATAACGGTAATGAAGTGACCCTGTGGTCTCATGACAAACAGGAAGTAGACATGCTTATGAAGGAAAGAGAGCAGAAGGATAAACTGCCGGGAGTGAAGCTGCCCGACAACGTAAAAGTCAGCGGCGATCTAGAGGAAACTCTTTCTGGAAAAGATGTCATTGTGATGGCTGTGCCGTCTCCGGTGGTCCGTTCTATGGCAGAGCGCATGGCTCCTTTTATCAAAGAAGGACAGGTGATCGTCAACGTAGCGAAGGGAATCGAAGACGAGACTTTCAAAACTCTCACTGAGATCATCGAGGAAGAGATTCCTGGCGCTGTAGTCTGCGTACTTTCCGGACCAAGCCATGCAGAGGAAGTCGGAAGAAAGCTTCCTACCACCTGTGTAGTTGGCGCAAAAAAAGAGAGTGTAGCCGTTATGCTGCAGGATCTATTCATGAATGAAGTATTCCGTGTCTATACAAGCCCGGATATTATGGGAATCGAGCTTGGGGGAGCGTTAAAAAATGTCATTGCTCTTGCAGCGGGTGTCACAGACGGTCTTGGATATGGCGATAACACAAAGGCTGCATTGATGACCAGAGGGATCGCAGAGCTTACCAGACTTGGTGTGGCACTTGGAGGACAGATTGAGACCTTTACCGGGCTTACCGGCATTGGTGACCTGATCGTTACCTGTACGAGCGTCCACAGCAGAAACAGAAAAGCGGGTCTCTTAATGGGACAGGGATACTCTCCGAAAGAGGCTATGGATGAGGTAAAGATGGTGGTGGAAGGTGTTTACTCCGCCAAGGCAGCCCTTGGCCTTGCAAAGAGGAAGCATGTCAATGTTCCAATCATCGAGGAAGTCAACCGGGTGTTGTTTGAAGAGAAGGATCCAAGGGAGGCCGTTGCAGACCTTCTTTTAAGGGAACGTAAAAAAGAACATACAAATCTTACATGGGAAGAAGAATAGGAAGGATAACGTTATGGCAGAATTCGCGGAAATGTCAAAGGAAGAATTGGAACAAGCAAAGGAAGCAGCAGACAATGAGTATGAGGAATTAAAAAGCAGGAATCTAAGTCTGGACATGTCAAGAGGAAAACCTGCGCCTTCCCAGATCGATCACGCCAACGGCATGCTGAAAGAGATGACCGAATATCACACAAAGGCGGGAATGGATGTGAGAAACTACGGTGTTCTGGACGGAATACCGGAGATGAAGGAGCTTTTCAGTGAATTGCTTGATATCAAAGCTGACAATCTGATCGTTGGGGGAAATGCCAGCCTGAACCTAATGTTTGACGCGATGATGCGTCTGTTTGTGTTTGGTACTATGGGAGAAAAACCATGGGGACAGCTCGAAAAAGTGAAGTTCCTCTGCCCGAGTCCGGGATATGACCGGCATTTTACCATCTGCGAGACACTGGGTGTGGAGATGATCCCGGTTCCTATGACAAAAGAAGGCCCGGATATGGATGTGGTAGAAGAACTTTCCGGAAGCGATGAGTCCATCAAGGGAATCTGGTGTGTTCCGAAGTATTCCAATCCTCAGGGTATCTGCTACAGTGACAAGACAGTAGACCGACTGGCTTCCATGAAGACTGCCGCGAAAGACTTCAGGATATTTTGGGACAATGCCTACGGTGTGCATCCGGTATTTGAGGATGTGAAAGTAAAGAACATTTTAGATGCCTGTGAAGAGGCCGGTACCAAAAATCGTGCTTATTATTTCTTCTCTACATCCAAGATCACTTTTCCTGGCGCAGGTGTCAGCCTGATCGCCTCCAGTGACGAGAATATCAAGGAGATTAAAAAGATCATGGGTGCCCAGACCATTGGCTATGACAAAGTGAATCAGCTGCGCCATGTGCAGTTCTTTAAAAATGCTGAGGGGCTCAGGGCCCACATGCAGGTTTTAGCCGGCTGCATGAAGCCAAAGTTTGAGACGGTTCTTAAATATCTGGAGAAAGAACTTACAGGAACTGGACTTGCTGTATGGGAGGAGCCAAAGGGCGGATACTTTGTTTCAGTGGATGTATATCCTGGTTGTGCAAAGGAAGTGGTCCGTCTGGCAAAGGAAGCGGGAGTTGTACTTACCGGCGCCGGAGCTACCTATCCGTATAAAAAGGATCCTAAGGACAGCAACTTAAGGATCGCGCCTACCTACCCTACAGTAGAAGAATTGGAGCAGGCTATGGAATTATTCTGTGTCTGTGTAAAAAAGGCCGGGATCCAGAAGCTTCTGGAACAAACCGACTTATAGTACATAAGGAAAAGAAGGCTTTACCTGGGGATGGTAGAGCCTTCTTTTAATTCCAGAGGCAAGATATGTCCTCACCCGATATGTTTTTATTTGTTTACTTTAGTTTTCGATAAACGGTGAGCAGCATGGTTACATAACAGGCGGTTCCTCCGATAAAGTTTGAGATAGGCTCTGCTATAAAAACACCGTTGACGCCCAAACCGAACAGCATCGGAAGGCAGACAGTTAAAGGAAGCACAATGACAACCTTTCGGAAGATTGAAAAGAAGATGGCCTGTTTGGATCTGTTCAGGGCAATATAGGTGGACTGGCCTGAAAACTGCAGGGACATCATAAAGATCCCAAAGAAATACAGCTTCAGGGCAGGCACGCCCTTAGCGATGATGGAGGGGTCGTTGTTAAATATATGGATAAAAAAGTGGGGAGCCAAAAGCAGGATGCCCCAGACTGCGGATGTATAGACAATGCAGGCAAGGGTCATAAACTTTATAGCCTGTTTTACCCGTTGGTACTGTTCAGCCCCGTAATTATAACCCAGCACCGGCTGTGCGCCGTTGGTAATGCCGGTCACTGGCATGGTGATCACTTCCCGGATAGAGTTTAAGATCGTCATGACCGTCACGTAGAGATCCCCTCCGTAGATCTGTAAGGTTGCATTGCAGGCGATCTGGACGATGCTGTTGGTGATGGACATGGTAAACCCGGAGAGACCCAGAGCGATGATCTGTCTGACAAGAGTCAACTTCAGCCTGAAATATTCTATCTTCAGTTTTAAGATGGTCTTTTTTCCGGCCAGGAACACAAGGACCCATACAGAAGAAATAAACTGGGAGATGACTGTTGCCAGAGCGGCGCCTCTGACACCCAGATGCAGCACAAAGATAAAGACAGGGTCCAGGACAATATTCAGAACCGCTCCGATCAGGACCGTCAGCATGCCTGTCCTGGCAAATCCCTGTGAGTTAATAAAACTGTTCATTCCAAGACCGATCATCACAAAAACAGATCCCAGCAGATAGATTGTGATATAGCTGTCTGCATATGGAAATGTAGCCTGGCTGGCCCCAAACGCATAGATGACCGGTTTTTTAAATATAAGGATCACGGCAGTGAGCAGAAGGCCCAGGACGATCAAAAGAAAAAAAGAATTCCCCATGATCTCCTCGGCCTTTTTTTGATTCCCCTTTCCCCGCTCAATAGAACATAAGGGGGCACCGCCCATGCCGATTAAATTGGCAAAAGCCATGATGATCGTGATAATAGGAAAGGTGATTCCCACGCCGCCAAGGGCGAGAGCAGCATCCGTCCCCATCCTTCCAATGTAGATACGGTCAACAATGCTGTACAGAACATTGATCAGCTGAGCCAGTGTCATAGGAACAGCCAGGTTTATAATATTTCTCGTTACACTTCCCTTTGTAAAATCATTTGTCTTATTTTCCATAATAAACGCCGCCTTAATTTCTAGGAACTTACTTAGTGATATATACTTTTTATAGTAAAATTGAGTAGATGATCTCTTCTTTCCCACTTTGTTCCTTAGATTGGTGCTTCTATTTTATAATAGGGAGCCCCAAAACACAACTAGGAGCGGCAGAAAACACTTTGTGTTTCTATATTGATTATGGTAGAATAAAAAAATATTAATGACAATAAGAAAATAAGGAGTGATTCCATGAAATTTACAAAAATGCACGGCTGCGGCAATGATTATGTATATGTGAACTGTTTTGAAGAGAAGATTGAAAATCCCCATGCGGCAGCCAAGTTTGTCAGTGACCGCCACTTTGGCATCGGTTCGGACGGCATGATCTGTATTCACCCTTCCGATAAAGCGGATTTCCGCATGGCAATGTACAATTCTGATGGTTCCGAGGGAGCAATGTGCGGCAATGGAGTACGCTGCATAGCAAAATATGTCTATGACTACGGATTGACAGATAAAACGAGGATTACCATAGAGACAAAGGGCGGGATCAAGGAACTGGATCTTACGGTAGAGGACGGAAAGGTCACCTGGGTCAATGTTGATATGGATGCACCGGTGCTGGACGCTGAGAAGATTCCTGTGAACTATGACGAAGAAAAACAAGTCATTGATAAACCTGTCATCGTGGACGGCAGAGAGTACAGGATTACCTGCATATCCATGGGGAATCCTCATGGTGTCGTGTTTGTGGACTCTGTTGACGATCTTGAGATCGAAAGGCTTGGGCCAATGTTTGAGAACCATCCAATGTTTCCGGACCGGGTCAACACAGAATTTATTGAAGTTATCGATGACCATACAATTAAAATGCGGGTATGGGAACGCGGATCAGGAGAGACACTGGCTTGCGGAACCGGAGCATGTGCGAGCGCCTACGCATGTTATTTAAATAAGAAGACCGGCAAAAATGTTCTGGTCCACCTGCTGGGCGGAGATCTTCAGATTAATTACGATGAAGAGAAACATACCATCTTTATGAAGGGGCCGGCCACAAAGGTATTTGACGGGGAGATTGACCTTACGGAAGTTTTGGCTTAGGAGGAATCTATGAAATTATCAAAATTATTGGAACGTTCAGAATATATACTCGTACAGGGGCAGGAAGATACAGAGATCAGCACCCTTGTCTATGATTCAAGAAAAGTGGAAGAAGGAAGCGTTTTTGTCTGCATCTCAGGAGCAGCTTTTGACGGACATAGGTTTGTCGGCCAGGTGGCAGAACAAGGTGCCAAAGCCGTTGTCGTTGAACGGGATGTGGAGGTGCCGGAAGGTGTGACTGTGATCCGGTTTGACGACACAAGGAGAGCGCTTGCGGAAATGTCCGCGGCTTACTTCGGATACCCCGCAGAGGAGCTTACGACCATTGGGATTACCGGAACCAAGGGAAAGACAACGATTACTTACATGATCCAGTCTGTTCTTGAGCATGCGGGGCAGAAGACCGGACTGATCGGAACCATCGAGACTGTCATCGGAGAGGAGCGGATTCCTTCGGTCAATACAACTCCGGAGTCTTATGTGATCCAGGAATCATTCCGCAGGATGGCCGATGAGGGCTGTAAAAACGTGGTGATGGAGGTGTCCTCACAGGGATTGATGTTGCACCGGGTCAGCGGATTCACTTTCGACTACGGAATCTTTACGAACCTTGCCGAAGACCATATCGGGGAAAATGAGCACAAGGATATGGATGATTATATTCACTGCAAGTCTCTGCTGTTTCAGCAGTGCAGGCAGGGAATCGTTAACGGCGATGACGCTTATGTGGAGAGGATCATCAAAGGACATACCTGCTCCCTGGAGACGTTTGGCATGGATGAGGCCAACGATGTGTATGCCCAAAATATAAAGAGGATCCAGGAACCCGGCTATCTGGGTGTTTCTTATGATCTGAAGGGAAAGGAAGAGTACAATGTCCATGTGGATATCCCTGGAGATTTTACGGTTTACAATTCATTGGCCGCTATCTCTCTGTGCCGCCATATGGGGATACAGAAGTCCGATGTGCTGGATGCGTTAAATACGATTCAGGTAAAAGGACGTCTGGAGATTATAAAAACACCGGGAGAATATACACTGATGATCGATTATGCCCACAATGCCATGAGTCTTGAGAGTCTTCTCACGACAATCCGCAAATACGAACCAAAAAAGATCTACTGTCTGTTCGGCTGCGGAGGCAACCGGGCAAAGGCAAGAAGGTATGAGATGGGAGAAGTGTCCTCAAAGCTTGCAGACTTAACAGTGGTGACTTCTGATAATCCAAGAAATGAAGAACCTATGGATATTATTGATGACATTTTAGTTGGCGTCCACAAGGGTCCGGGCAAATATGTCACGATCCCGGACAGGAAAGAAGCCATCCGCTATTGTATGGAACATGCCGGCAAGGGAGATATCGTTATTCTTGCTGGAAAAGGGCATGAGGATTACCAGGAGATCAGAGGGGTCAAACATCATATGGATGAAAGAGACCTGATCCGTGAGATTATAGAGGAAGCATAACCGAATGGAAAGCTGAAGACGGATGGCACATAAGTGCTTGAGGCCTTTAAGATAAAAGAAATCAAGGAAAAACGGCAGCTTTGTAAGTCTGTCAGAGAAGAGATTAGGAGGAACTATGGATAGCAGAATCAAAGGAACAACAAAATTACTTGGACTGATCGGGTCACCGGTGGGACATTCAGGCTCACCGGCAATGCACAATTATGGCTTTCAGGCATTGGACATTGATGCGGCCTACCTTGCATTTGACATTAAAGAAGAGCAGGTAAAAGATGCCATCAGCGCAGTCCGCACTCTGAATATGAAGGGGATCAATGTGACAATGCCGTGTAAGACAGAAGCGGCAAAATACATGGATGAGTTATCTCCAGCGGCCAGGCTGATCGGTGCAGTCAATACTGTCGTGAACAGGGATGGAAAACTTTATGGTCATATCACTGACGGCGAAGGTTTCGTGGCAAACTTAAATGACCACGGTGTTACAGTGCAGGAAAAGGATATTGTAATCTTCGGCGCAGGAGGCGCGGCAACTGCGATTTTAGTGCAGTGTGCCCTGGACGATGCAAAAGAAATCACGGTGATCAATCCAAGAGATGATTTTTTTGGCCGTGCTGAGGAGATGCACAAAAAGCTCCGCGTGGAAGCTCCGGACTGCAAGATTTCACTGATCGATCTGGCAGACGAAGAGGCTGTAAAAAAGGCAGTTTTAAAGACTGATATCCTTATAAACGGAACTCTGCTTGGAATGAAGCCAAAAGAAGATACTTCTGTGATACAGGACACAAGCCTGTTCCATGAGGATATGGTTGTTGCGGACGTTGTATATAATCCAAAAGAGACGAAACTCTTGAAAGATGCCAAGGCAGCAGGCTGCAAAACGGTACAGGGAGACGGAATGCTCTTATGGCAGGGAGTTGCAGCGTTTAAACTGTTCACAGGACAGGATATGCCGGTAAAAGAAGTAAAAGAAAAGTTCTTTTTATAAGAAATTACATAATAACATAAGAGATAAAAGGATTGCGCAGGCAGTCCTTTTTTTCTTTGTTTCAGTCATAACTTGCGAAGAGCCTGCATATACTTTAACAGTCTATCGTAGGAGGATATTATGGATTACTTTAATGTATATAAGGATATTATGGCCAGGACCAATGGAGAAATCTACATTGGTGTGGTAGGTCCCGTGAGGACTGGAAAGAGTACATTTATCAAGCGGTTTATGAATCTGATGGTTCTGCCGAATATGGAAAATGAGAATGAAAGAAACCGTGCCAACGATGAGCTTCCCCAGTCATCCAGCGGAAAGACCATCATGACAACGGAACCGAAATTCGTGCCCAATGAAGCGGTGGAGATCAATGTGGACGACGGCATCAGCATGAAGGTGCGGCTGATTGACTGTGTCGGCTATATGGTAAACGGGGCAGTGGGCCATATTGAAGGGGAAGAGGAACGGCTTGTAAAGACGCCGTGGTTTGATTATGAGATCCCATTTACAAAGGCTGCCAGCATCGGAACTAAAAAGGTTATCACAGAACATTCTACCATCGGGATTGTGGTGACAACGGACGGTTCTTTCGGGGATATTGAGGCCGCAAATTACCAGGAGCCGGAAGAAGAGACGATCAAACAGCTGAAAGCATTACATAAACCATTTGTGGTTCTGTTGAATACCAGCCGTCCATATTCCGAGGAGACAGTGAAACTTGCCAAGGAAAAAGAGGCAAAGTATGGAGCAAAAGTACTCCCGATGAACTGTGAGCAGCTGAAGAAGGATGATATTTATTTTATATTGAAAAGTGTTCTGATGGAATTCCCGATCTCATCCATCGGATTTTTCGTGCCGAAATGGGTGGAGGTGCTCCCGAAGGACCATAAGATCAAGCAGGAGATCATGGATACGGCCCGCAGGATGCTCATGGAGAAGGATACCATGAAAGACATCTATGAGGAGGAAGATTATGAAAATCAATACATAAAACAGTGGAAACTGGATTCTGTAGCCATGGATACTGGGGTGATACGGATCGCGGTTGATATGGATGATTCTTATTATTATGAATTTTTAAGTGATACCATTGGGCTGCCGATCAAAAATGAGTACGAATTTATTTCTATTATGCAGGATCTGGCAAGGCAGAAGAAAGAATACGAAGAAGTGGCAGATGCACTCAACGCGGTGAAACAACGTGGGTATGGAGTCGTGACGCCGACCAAGGGAGACATTGTGCTGGAAGAACCTAAAATCGTTAAACACGGCAATAAGTACGGTGTAAAGATCAAAGCCAGTGCTCCGTCGATCCATATGATCCGGGCCAATATCTCCACAGAGATCGCACCGATCGTAGGAGAAGAGTATCAGGCGAAGGATCTGATGGAATATTTTGACAAGGGGAAGAGTGATCCACAGGAGAGTATCTGGGATATCAATATCTTTGGCAAGACATTGGAACAGCTGGTTGGAGAGGGCATGCAGTCAAAAGCCCAGAAGATGACAGAGGAAAGCCAGCAGAAACTCCAGGATACTATGGAGAAAATCGTCAACGAAAGCAATGGCGGACTTGTCTGCATCATCATTTGAGAATAGCTGGGCACCATTGACAAATGGGGAAAAAAAGAATATACTTTGGTAAACAAAATATTAGGAAAGCGCAGGATAAATGATAAGATATGTCGATTAGAATATTAGGTACAGGAAGTTATCTTCCGGAGACGATTGTTACAAATGATGATTTAGCAAAAGTGATGGATACCAGTGACGAGTGGATCGCCAGCAGGACCGGTATCCGGGCGCGTCATATTTCTGTGGACGATACAACATCCGGCATGGCAGTGAAAGCTGCCAAAGAGGCCTTGAAGGAAAGCGGAGTAGCTCCGGAGGAGCTGGACTGTATCTTTTTCGCGACATTGTCCGGCGACCGGGCTACTCCCAACGGTGCATGTGATGTGCAGAAGGCTATCAAGGCTACAAATGCAGTCTGCATGGACTTAAATGCGGCCTGTTCCGGGTTTGTCTATGCGCTGACCACGGCCATCGCATATGCAAAGTCAGGCCTGGCTAAGAAAATGCTGGTGATCGGTGTGGAGACCCTGTCTAAGATCGTTGACTGGAAGGACCGGAGCAGCTGTGTTTTGTTCGGGGATGGGGCAGGATGCGCAGTTGTGGAAGCGGATGATTCCAGAGAAGTCTTTATCGACTATGGATCTAACGGAGACCTGGGAGAAGCACTGACCTGCGGTGAGAGAAAATTAAATAATTTATTGGTAGAGAATCATGAGCCTTTAGAACCGGTCTTTATGGACGGACAGGAAGTATACCGCTTTGCGGTAAAAACGGTTCCAAAGACGATTGAAAATGTACTTGAGAAAGCAGGAGCTTCAAAAGATGAGATCAAATACTACGTCCTGCATCAGGCAAATAAACGGATCATTGATTCGGCGGCAAAACGTCTGAAGCTGGATATCGAAAAGTTTCCGATGAATCTGGACCGATGCAGCAACACATCTTCGGCGAGTGTTCCGATCTTGCTAGACGAGATCAACAAAAAAGGAATGCTGGAAAGAGGAGATAAGCTTGTGCTGTGCGGATTCGGCGGCGGGCTGACCTGGGGAACGATTTATTTAGAATGGTAAGAAACGGCCGGAGGATCTTCCGGCATCATCTGAGAAAAAAGTAGGGCTTTCCTGCTTTTTTTGTTTATTGGGGAGGTGTTCGTTTTTCTCCATTGCCTTCCGTCTGCTCTGGAAAGGCTTCCTCCAGGCAATGGAGAAAAACGAACAACCCTTTTAGATCCTTTGGATGGGCGTGCTTTGCACGACAAGGTATACCCACAGGGCATCCCGTATTCTGGATCCTTCGGATGGGCGTGCTTCGCACGTCAAAGTATACCCACAGGGCACCCCGTGTTTTAGATCCTTCGGATGGGCGTGCTTCGCACGTCAAAGTATGGTATAATATATTAATATAGATTAAGGGAGGTGTTGGCAATGGAATTACAGATGTGGAGAGAGATCCTTTGCCCTTACGACTTGGCTGTGGAGGAGTTAAAGCTGAAGTTCGTGCACATCATGAATGAATATAGAACCGCAGGCCGTTATTCACCGATCGAACAGGTGGACGGCAGAGTAAAAAGCATTTCTAGTATTCTTGATAAGATGCAGAGAAAGAAAATAAACATTAATGAAATAGAGACAGATCTGGAAGATATTGCAGGCATCCGGGTCATCTGTCAGTTCGTCGAAGATATTGACCGTGTGGTTGAGATCATTGAACAGCGTTCTGATATGGAGATCAAGACGAAAAAGGACTATATCACAAAAGCAAAAGACAGCGGATACCGGAGTTTCCATGTGATCATTTATTATGACGTGGATACCATCTACGGCAAGAAAAAGATTCAGGCAGAGATACAGATCCGTACTCTTGCTATGAATTTCTGGGCCACAGTAGAGCATTCCCTGCAGTATAAGTATAAAGAGAACATACCGGAGCACATAACGGAGAAGCTGATGAATGCAGCAGATGCCATTGTGGTCCTGGATAAAGAGATGTCCATTGTCAGAGATGAGATCATGGATGCCCAGAATTCTTTCCGGAAAAAGGCAAATATTGTTTCCGAGATTCTGTCAACCATGCAGAATTTATATAAAGTAGCAAACAAACAGGAAGTCATCAAGATACAGGACGAGTTTTACAAAATATATGAGACAGGAGATATGGAGCAGCTGATCCATTTTAATAAGCAGCTGGATATCATTGCGGAGGGCTACCGTGCACAGAGCCTGTCATAGGAGAAATTATGGAATTACCACAGTTATTCGTTGAGAAGATGAAATCCCTTCTGGGGGAAGAATACAGCGATTATGAGGCGTGCCTCCAAAGGCCAAAGCAGAGCGGCATCCGCGTCAATACCTCCAAGATTTCCGTGGAGGAGTTCCGAAAGATCGCACCGTTTGAGATAGAACCTGTGCCATGGACCGAAAATGGATTTTTTGTCGAAGCCAAAGACCAGCCGGCAAAACACCCGTTTTATCATGCTGGCCTGTACTATATCCAGGAGCCCAGCGCCATGGCTCCGGCTGCATTTCTGCCGGTAGAGCCGGGAGACAAGGTACTGGACATGTGTGCAGCGCCTGGAGGCAAGTCCACGGAACTGGGAGCGAGGCTTAAGGGCGAGGGCCTTCTAGTATCCAATGATATCAGTATTACCAGGACAAAAGCTTTGCTTAAGAACCTGGAAATGTTCGGTATCAGCAACAGCGTGATCGCAAGCGAGGAACCAAAGAATCTTGTGCCGGTATTCTATGAGTATTTTGATAAGGTGTTAGTGGATGCCCCTTGTTCTGGAGAAGGAATGTTTAGAAAGGGCAGCAATGAGATCAAAAACTGGGCGGAATATGGGATCGAACCCTATGTGAAGATTCAGCGAGAGATTATACTGGATGCGGTTAAGATGCTCAAACCCGGGGGATATCTTTTGTACTCCACCTGTACCTTTTCACCGGAGGAAGATGAGCAGCTGATCGAGTACCTGCTTCATCAGGTGCCGGAGCTTTCTCTGGTTGATATGCCTGAGGCTGATGGATTTGACCGGGGACACCCTGAGTGGACCGTGTCGGGACTTCAGGATGTCAAAAAGTGTATCAGGCTCTGGCCACATAAGATCAAAGGGGAAGGGCATTTTCTTGCGCTTCTGAAAAAAGAGGGAGAACCGGCAGCCGGCGCAGAAGGACAAAAGCGTGACCGTGCAAAGATTTCCCAGGAGGCAGAGGCCTTCCTCTCTGAATGCAGGATGGATTTGGACCCAAACCGGATAAAAGAACATAAGGGGAGACTGATCCTCACGCCCAAAGATCTGCCTGATCTTGGAAGGCTCAGGGTGTTAAGGCATGGCCTTTTACTTGGAGAGATGAAAAAACGGAGATTTGAGCCAAGCCAGGTGCTGGCCATGGCATTGTCCGGAGATGGATATGCGAGAACGCTGGACTTAAGCCTGTCCGATGAGAGACTTATGAAGTATTTAAAATGTGAAACCATACTTGCAGATGAAAAGGAAGACGGTATGTATCTTGTCACAGTCCAGGGATATCCTCTTGGATGGGGGAAATTATCCAAAGGCCGGATGAAGAATAAATATGCGCCTTCATGGAGATGGATGTGATGAAGGCAATGCGTTTGGACAAGTTTCTGTGCGCGGTCTGTGGCTGTACCAGAAGTGAAGCAAAAAAAATGGTCCGTCAGGGGAGGGTCCTGGCGGCAGGAGAAACAGTAAAGAAACCGGAACAAAAGGTAGTGCCTGGACAGGACGAGGTCACACTGGACGGGAAGGAACTTAAATACAGGGAATATGAATATTTGATGCTGAACAAACCTAAGGGAGTGGTCACGGCGACCAGGGATTCCAGGGAACAAACGGTCATGGATCTGATCCCAGAAGTCCATAAAAAGGGTATGTTTCCGGTGGGAAGGCTGGATAAGGATACAGAAGGGCTTCTGCTGATAACAAATGACGGAGAGCTGGGGCACCGTCTGCTGTCACCGAAGCATCATGTCACGAAGCGGTACTCTGTCACTGTAACAGGGCAAATTGGAAGAGCACAGCAGGAGGTTTTTGAGTCGGGTATGGACATTGGTGATGAGAAACCGTTAAAGCCCGCCAGGCTGAAGATTTTGAAGTCAGGGGAAGTTTCTGAGGCTGAGGTGTTCATCACAGAGGGCAGATTTCATCAGATCAAGCGCATGTTTGAAGCGGTGGGGAGTCAGGTGCTTAAATTAAAGCGTCTTTCCATGGGACCGCTTTTGTTGGATCCGGAGCTCCTGCCAGGGCAGTCCAGGGAACTTACAGAGGAAGAGATCAGATGTTTAAAGGAGAACCAATGCTAAAGGATAAAAAAGCGGTAATTTTTGATTTGGACGGAACTTTGGTGGATTCTATGTGGATCTGGAAAGAGATTGACGAACGTTTTCTTGGGCATTTCGGCCTTCAGGTTCCAGAAGGGCTGAACGATCTGCTGGAAGGCTACAGCTTTAATGAGACGGCGGAGTACTTTAAAAACCATTTTCCGCTTCCGCTCACTGTTCAAGAGATTAAAGATACATGGAACCGTATGGCTTACGAGATGTATACGAATGAGATCCCCCTGAAAGAAGGGGTAATCGAATTTTTGGATGTATTAAAGGACAAAAAACTCCCTATTGGGATCGCCACCAGCAATTCCAGAGAATTGACAAAGGCATGTTTAAATGCCCACGGGATCGGGCAGTATTTTCAGTACATCTGTACTTCCAATGAGGTGCCAAAGGGGAAACCTGCCCCGGACGTATATTTAAAGACAGCACAGGAGCTGTCGGTTGAGCCGGAACATATTCTGGTGTTTGAGGATATCCCATATGGGATCATGGCTGGAAACAGCGCCAATATGACGACCTGTGCCGTCAGGGATGCTTATTCCCAGGAGGTGGCTGACAAGAAGAGGGAACTGGCTGATTACTATATTGACACTTACTTTGATATCATAAATGGAACCTATCAATCAGTATAACCGATACGAGAGGTGATAACATGAAGAAAGTAGCAATCGTTACAGGAGCTTCCTCAGGACTTGGAAGACAGTTCGTTATCCAGATAGCTAAAAGCCATGGATTTCTAGATGAGATCTGGGTAGTGGCCAGAAGAGCGGACCGCCTTTTAGAACTGGGAGTGCTGGTTTCCAACATTGTAATCCGGCCGATTCCGCTGGATCTTTCAAAGAAGGACAGCATCGTAAGAATCAGGAGTATTCTCGCAAAAGAAAAACCGAAGATTTATGTGCTGGCGAACTGTTCCGGACTTGGGCTGGCCGGCTTGTTTGACAGACAGGACGAAGAACTGCTGGACCAGATGCTGAAGGTGAATTGTCTGGCACTCACAAGGGTAACCAGAGCTGTCCTGCCGTACATGCCGAAGAAGTCCCGTATTGTCCAGGTGGCCTCATCCGCAGCCTTTGCACCGCAGCCTGGCTTTGCAGTGTATGCCGCCACCAAATCCTATGTATTAAATTACAGCCTGGCATTAAGACAGGAACTGAAGAAAAGAAGAATTTATGTCACAACCGTATGCCCGGGACCGGTCAACACTGAATTTTTCGATACAGCCTACCAGAAAAAAGAAATGAAACTATACAAAAAGCTTGTGATGGCGAAGCCGGAAAGGGTTGTGAAGAAAGCCCTGAAAGATGTGAAGAAGGGCAGGGCAGTCTCTGTATACGGAATCTCAATGAAGGCCGTGAGAGTTCTCTGCAAGCTGCTTCCAAGCAGTCTGATCGTCAGGCTGATCCATTAGAGGGAAACGATATGAAAGAAATCAGGATTTCAGACAGGGAAGAAGAACAGCGGCTAGACAAGCTTCTGGCAAAATATTTGAACAAGGCGCCCAAGAGCTTCCTTTATAAAATGCTCCGGAAAAAGAACATCAAGCTGAACGGAAAAAAGGCTTCCGGAAATGAAAAGCTGAAATCTGGCGATGTGGTATGTATTTACCTGGCAGACGAGACCATCGCAACGTTTCGGGAGGAGCCGAAGGCGGAGAAGACAAGAGCGGATCTTTCTGTGGCCTATCAGGATTCCAATGTATTGATCATCAATAAACCTTACGGGATGCTGTCACAGAAGTCAAAGCCGTCGGATGTGTCGGTCAATGAACTGATCGTCCCGTACTGTCTGCAGCATGGGATCTTAAAGGAATCCAATCTGGAACTGTTCCGGCCGTCTATATGCAACCGTCTGGACAGAAATACAACGGGACTGCTGATCGCGGGGATATCCCTGGAAGGTCTGCAGACCATGGCTGAAATGTTGAAGGAACGTACAGTGAAAAAGTATTACTACTGTATTGTCAAAGGCACATTAAAAAACAGTAGCAGAGTGTCCGGATATATCAAAAAAGACCGGAAGGAAAATAAAGTATCATTTTCAGAGAAGGCAGATGGGAGTGGCAGCCGCATTGAGACGGCCTATGAGCCTGTGGCCTGCGGAGGCGGTTTTACGCTTCTTAGAGTGGAATTGATCACCGGAAAGACCCATCAGATCCGTGCCCATTTAGCTGGAATGGGATTTCCTCTCGCAGGGGATACCAAGTATGGGGACCGGGAAGCAAACCTTTGGCTGAAAAGAAAGTTTGGAGTGAAGCACCAGCTGCTGCACTGCGGTTGTCTTGTTTTTCCTAAAGAGATGAAGCGATGTACAGAACTGTCCGGCAGGACGGTCACCGCACAGGTGCCGGAATTATTTTTAAAGACGGCAGAAGAATTATTTGGGAGCATATCATGGGAACTTGGAATTTAAAGGGACTGCGGGGATCGGTTCTGGAGGAACTGGTCAACCACACCAATGAAAAATACAAGGAGCAGGGGCTGGCACTGGTCCAGAAGATACCTACCTCCATAAAGCCGGTCAGATTTGACAAGAACAGCCGGCAGATCACTCTGGCATACTTTGACCAGAAAAGTACTGTCGATTATATAGGTGCTGTCCAGGGGTATCCGATCTGTTTTGACGCCAAAGAATGTGCAACTGACGTATTTCCATTACATAATATCCATGAACATCAAATAGAATTTATGGAGGGGTTTGAAAAACAGGGGGGCATCAGTTTTCTTCTGATTTATTTTACCCACAGGCAGGCCTGTTACTTTATGTCTTTTGAGGAAACGATGAAGTTTTGGAACCGACAGACAGACGGCGGGCCGAAGCATTTTAAATTTGGTGAGCTGGATGCAGGGTTCTTTGTCCCGATGAAGAAAGGGATGATCCTGCATTATCTGGAATGTCTCAACAAACTATTGGCCGGGAGGCGTTGACTTGGCGGACGGTTTTTCGTATAATAAAATATTGAAACAGCCGTTACGTCCGGCAAATGAATACACAGAAAGAAGATAGACCAATGATTAGAAGCATGACAGGATTTGGGCGCAGCGTCGTATCCAATGACAACAATCAGACGATTACCGTTGAGGTGAAATCAGTCAATCACAGATACTGTGATATATCATTAAAGATACCAAAAAAGTTTACTATGTTTGAGGCGGATGTCCGCAGCCTGTTCAAGCAGTTCGCAAACAGGGGGAAGATTGATCTGTCCATATCATATGAAGATTTATCAGAGACCAGCGTGGGTCTCCACTATAACCGCGCCATGGCAAAAGAATACATGGATGCTTTTCATCAGATGGGGGAAGAGTTCGGTATTCCTGTGTCGATCACGGCAGAGCGTCTGTCCCAGTTTCCAGAGGTGCTTTCCCTGACGGAAGAGGTTTTCGATGAGAGCCAGTGGTGGAGCCTTATTAAGAAGGCTGTAACGGAAGCCGGGGAGAAGTTTGTGGAGTCCAGAACCGTAGAAGGCAAAAGGCTTTTGGAAGATATGCAAGGAAAGCTTGCCCGGATGGAAAAGGACATTGAGTTTATCGCAGAGCGTTCTCCGTCCATCATCAAAGAATACCGCACCAAGCTTGAAGATAAGGTCAAGGAATTTTTAGATAATGCAGGCATGGATGAGAGCCGGATTGCCGCAGAAGTAACCTTATATGCAGATAAGATATCCGTGGATGAGGAGATCGTCCGTTTTAAGAGCCATATCAAGGCTATGGAGGAAGAACTTTACGAGAAAGACAGTGTAGGAAGAAAGCTGGATTTCCTTGCCCAGGAGATGAACCGGGAGGCCAACACGATCTTGTCCAAGT
>OLSH01000483.1_pt1 | contig 34665 bp, 44 predicted proteins | sample 1643221 | NCBI WGS metagenome assembly OLSH01 (sample SAMEA3136681, study PRJEB25190) | human gut metagenome | biome: human gut; feature: human-associated habitat; material: faeces | place: Austria | collected 2013 | reverse complement strand
CCCCGCAGCTTGCTGCGGGGTAGTTCATTGGTTATGGGGCAAGGCTGCTTGAAAAGAGCGGCTTTGTAGCCACTCCATACGGAGCCGTTAACCGCAACGAGACACCCTTCCGGCAGGAGTTTACAACATTCGGGCAGGGAATGACGATGGCATGAAATGAGAATTGCCAAGGCAAGGAGGTGATATGGCATCAATAGCTTTATCAGCTGGGTGGGTGGAAAGAAGGCCCTTAGAAAGCTTATCTACACCATGTTCCCGGCAAAATTTGACCGTTACATTGAAGTGTTTGGCGGCGGTGGCTGGGTGTTGTTTGGAAAGCCGCCGGATGCCAGATGTATGGAGGTCTACAACGATTTTAATTCCAATCTGGCAAACCTGTTTTACTGTGTGAAGAACCGTCCGGTGGATTTTTTGCGGGAGCTTGGATTTCTGCCAATCAACAGCAGGGATGAATTTACTGTAATCCGTGATTTCCTCGATAAGAAGGAGTTTGACCAGCCGTATCTGAAAAAGGAGATGGAGCTGGCCAGGCATTACCTGCCGCCGCCTGATTTTGAGGAAATTCAGGCAATTCTTTTGAAAAATGCGGAAGTGACGGATGTAAAACGGGCGGCTGCTTTTTTCAAGCTGATCCGCTACAGTTACGGAAGCGGCTGCACTTCTTACGGCTGCCAGCCTTTTGATGTGCGGAAATGCTTTGACGCCATCTGGCAGGCATCCTACAGGCTGGCAAACACGGTGGTAGAGAATAAAGACTTTGAGGCGCTGATCCGGCAGTATGACCGGGAAAGTGCCTTTTTCTATTGTGACCCGCCGTACTATGAGACAGAAGGCCATTATGAGGTGGTGTTCCGGAAGGAGGACCATAAAAGGCTCCGGGATACGCTGGCCGCCGGAAAGGGGAAGTGGATGGTCAGCTATAACGACTGTGCTTTCATCCGGGATCTGTACGCCGGATATACCATCACCGCCGTCACCCGGATCAACAACCTGGCCCAGCGGTATGACGGCGGCTGTGAATTCCCAGAGGTGATTATCACCAACTATGATCCCAGGGAACGGGCCAATATGGAGCCGCACCAGCTCAACCTGTTTGATCTGGGCACGGACGATGGAGATGACTGTTACCAGGCAGCAGGGCAGTCCTGCCCGGAAAGTGAGGAGACATGAAGAAACAGAAAGGAAACATCAAGGGCTCAGGGCAGGAGGTCCTGTCCATTCCGCAGATACTTTTGGATGCAGCAGGGATTGATGCGGGCAGTGACCTGACCGTAGAAACCATTCCCGGTGTCCTGTTAATTGCACGGGAGGAACCGTTGAAACAAGCCAACCGGCCATATCTAAAGCTGTTCTCTGACCTTGGCATTGAGCCGGAGGAAGTGACAGCGATTCTTAAGAATGGAGGATATTTCTCATGAATAAATCGATCTATAAGCTGATTGATGGAAAAGGGCGTGTGCTGATCCCAAAGAGCCTGCGGGACGCGACTGGGATGGAGTACGGGGACATTTTGCGGCTGGGCATTTCGGACGGCAAGGTTACGATACGGAAGGTGGACATTGTGGAGGCAGGCGACCAGTCCCCGGAGGCGGTGGAAGCCTATGTCCGCGCCGCGGTTAAGTCCATGCCGGACAGTACCAGGCTGAAGCTGATCGCGGAACTGAGCAGCCTGCTGCAGAAGAAGGAGGGCTGAACGATGAAGATATATACACAGGCTGACTGCATCCAGACAGGTTTCGGATTTTCCTTAAAGAATCAGGTTGTGGTACTGCAAAAATCCAGCCTGCCGGATGAGCATCCGGGGCAGCTTTTCTTCTACACTGGCGGCAATGGGGCCAACGCGAATCCCATGGGGCGTTCTGTGTTTCTGGTATCGCTCTCCAGTGGAGAAATGTGCCGGTTCTGGCGGAGTGATGTGATCGGGACCCTGAAACCGGAGCTTCTTCCGGAGGATGCGAAACTGCAGCTTTCCCAGATCCGGCCCATCGGAGCTACCGATCTTAGGACTCACAAGCCACAATATTCCGGCTATAGTTTCCTGCCTGACGGGCACTATGCCGCAGGTGTCTGGCTCTGCTCGCCGCAGGAAGTGATGGACTATGTCAAGATGCAGAAACCCTATCAGCACCGTATCCTCATCTGCGACAGGGATGATTTTGCCGTGATGGAGGTGTTAAATGGGGAGGTCGTCTTCCCTGACGCACAGGCATTGGAGGAATTTCAAAAGGAACCGTCTCCAAGTGACGGGCTGTCTATGAAGTAAAGGAGCATTTTATGAATCCAATCCGTATTGAAAACGGCATCGTTGTGTATTACGGAAATATGGTGGGGAGGGTGGCAGGTGGAAAGGCCACCGTCGATCCCATGTTTCAGGGGCAGGAACTGGAGGAATTTCTAAGCAGGCAGAAAAGCATCCGGGAGGTCAAGTGGACGGACGGCGTGTTTGACCGCCTGCTGAGTGGAAACAGGGAAACCGGCGAGGTGCAGGCGTTAAAGAACTGCCGTGTCTGGCAGTTAAAGCCCGATGTGGACATCCGCATGAAATTCATCGGGTATGAGGAACTGGTCCGGGATTTTGGCCCTCCTGTCCGGGATCATTACCAACTGGTCTATGACGGGGAGGTAGAGACCAATGACTTGGAGGAACTGTATACGAAATTTAACCTGAATCATCCGCCGGGCTATGCCGGCCATTCCCTCTCTATGAGCGATGTGCTGGAACTGTATGACGAGGATGGCAGCACCTTCCACTATGTGGACCGCTTTGGTTTTCAAAAGGTGGATTTTTCACCACAAGCCCCGCAGATGGGGCCTGCCATGCAGCTTTGACAGGAGGCTCTTTTTCCCCTGTTTTGCTGAATATAGAAACGAAAGGATGTAACCCAATGAAACATCAGAAGAAGAAAAGGAGGAACAACCATGCCTACACTGGATATCCGAATCAATTCCATGTACCCGCCTGGACAGCAGGGCGGTACAAGGGCCTATGCCTCGGCGACCATCGACGGGTGCTTTGCCGTCCGGGGAATCAAAATCGTCGAGGGAGGTAGGGACGGCCTTTTTGTATCCATGCCCAGCCGCAAGACCGTGGACGGCTATAAGGAGGTCTGCTTTCCTGTCACTGCCGAGTTCCGGGATCAGTTGCACAGGGCTGTCATGGACGCCTACCAGCAGGCCATTTCGATGGCACAGAATCCCCAGGCCCCACAGCAGGGGCAGGGGGAATCCCAGACCGGCCAGCAGATGGCCGGAATGTAAGGCCGCAAATGCTGTAGTAAAAAGTTATCTGTCAACTCAATCTCAACAAAATGAACTGGAGGAATTCATCATGAAGAAAATGTTCAACCGTGTTTGCACCAACGTGACTCTGAAGGCCATGTCTCTCAAGCAGAAGCTCCATGAAAAGCGTGCGGAAGGCTATGTGGACACTGCCGTAAAGATCCTGATCTGTGTAGTTCTGGGTGCCTTGCTTCTGGCCGGCCTGTACTCCCTGTTTAACGATACGGTGCTGCCAACCTTGACTAACCGCATCCAGGAAATGTTCAACTATGCTGGATAGTGGGGGAGCAGCTCTGATGCGGGCAGGGCTGTTTCTGATTTTACTGTTCCTTGCTTCGGTCTGGGATCTGCGTTTCAGGGAGATCCCGGACAGCCTGCAGGCGGCAGTCGCCTCCTTAACCCTGCTGTGCTTTTGCCCCGGAAATCTTCTGGGAGTTCTTGGCGCGGTGCCCTACCTTTTAGTGGCTCTGTTTTTCCACGGAATGGACGGGATGGGAGGCGGTGATATCAAGCTGGCGGCTGCCACTGGTGTGGTGCTGGGGCTTTCTGCCAGTCTGCTCTCGTCTGTGATCGGACTAAGTGCATTCATTCTTTACAGCACTGTTTATACGGCAGCCGCACGGCTCCACGGGAAGAAAGGCCGGATCGCCTTTCCTGTGGGGCCGTTTCTGGCTCTCGGAGCCGCTGCCGCCTATTTTATCAAACATGGAGGTATCTTATGAAAAAGAAAATCGTTGTTGCTCTGTGTGCAGCCATCCCTGTAACCGCACTGGCTATGTGCTTGTGCAAGAAACGCCGCAGATATTCGGCACGTTAAAAGCTCATTATCTTCAAGGATAGAGAAGGAAAACTAAAAAATCATCATCTTAAGTCAAGGAGGAAATGTCCATGAGTTTTTTGAAAAACAGAACCGTCATCGGCGTGATCTGCATCCTGCTGTCCCTTGTGATCTGCTTTGCGGTCACGCCGCTGTTCAATAAAAGCATCAGTGAGAAAACGGAGATTGTCCGGGTGGTAAAGGCCATTAAGACCGGCGAGGAGGTTACTGCGGATAAAGTAAAAACTGTGGAGGTCGGCGGATACAACCTGCCAGATGATGTGGTGAGGAATCTGGATACGGCCATCGGCAAGTTCGCCTCTGCTGACCTGGCTCCCGGCGATTACATCCTTGCTTCCAAGATCGCGGATGAACCTGCTGCTGAGAATGCCTATCTTTATAACCTGACAGGGGAAAAGCAGGCCATTTCCATTTCTGTCAAAGCGTTTGCCAATGGACTGTCCGGCAAGCTGCAGAGCGGCGATATTGTGTCGGTGATCGCGCCGGACTATAAAAAGCAGGGTGTGACCGTGATTCCCGCTGAGCTGCAGTATGTGGAGGTCATCGCGGTCACGGCCAACAGCGGCTATGATGCCAATACCGGTGAGCGGGGAGAGGATACAGAAAAGGAGCTGCCTGGTACGGTGACACTTCTGGTGACACCGGAGCAATCGAAGGTCCTGGCGGAGCTGGAGGCGGATGGCAAAGCCCATTTGTCCCTGGTTTACCGTGGAAATGGGAAAGGAAGTGCCCAGTTTATCGAGGCCCAGGAGAATATACTGGCAGAGTTGTATCCGCCAGTGGAGGAAAGCGAAGGTGATTCGGAAAATATGCCAGACGATACCCCTTCCGACCCCGAGTCTGGAAGTTCAGAGCCAGAACCGGCGGAAAGCGGGGTGGAGTAAGCCTTGAACTTCTTAAAAAGCAGCATCTTCAGCAGGGATGTGAAAAAGGATAAGGACGCATGGGATGTGGAGAATGAGAACCAGATGCTGGCCGTATGGGGCAGCCCCGGTTCTGGCAAGACCGTCACGGCTGTCAAACTGGCGGCCCGCCTGGCGATGCAGAAACGGGATGTAGTTCTCCTTTTGTGCGATATGAACACTCCCATGCTGCCCTGTATCTGCCCGCCCGGCGATCTGGAGGAGGAACATTCCCTGGGCAGCATCCTTGCCGCAACCCATGTATCGGAATCATTGGTGCGCCATAACTGCATTCTCCATAAGAAGTTCCGTCATTTGACTATCCTTGGGATGCGGAAGGGTGAAAATGAATACACCTATCCGGTGTATGAGCGCCAGCAGGCCGAAGGGCTTTTAAACAGCCTGCGGGGGATTGCGCCCTATATTATCATCGACTGCAGCAGTCATATCGCAAACGATATCCTCTCGGCCATCGCACTGATGGAGGCGGATGCCGTGCTGAGGCTGGTGAACTGCGACTTAAAAAGCATCAGCTATCTGTCCAGCCAGCTGCCGCTTTTAAGGGAAAACCAATGGGATGCAGAGAAACAGTATAAGGTTGCCAGCAATGTGCGCCCCAATGAAGCCAGCGATCACATCGAGCAGGTGCTTGGCAGTGTGGCCTTTCAGATTCCCCACTCGGAGGAGGTGGCATCGCAGGTTCTGGAGGGAAATCTCTTTAAGGAACTGAGCTTAAAGGACAGCCGTGGTTTCCGAAAGGCACTGGAATCCATCATAAAGGAGGTGTTCGGATGTTAGGGGAAAAGCGGAGCAAATCCGCATTTTACGCGGGGTCTTCGGCACCTGTTCGGGAGGAAATTCCTGTTTGGGAGGAATCTTCTGTTCGGGAAGAACCTGCTGTCCGGGAAGATATTCCTATCCAGGAAGAAATTCCTGTTTGGAAACCAAATCCAGAGCCAGTGACGAATCCGGAACCAGAATTACTGCTGGAGCCAGAGCCGGAATCAGCACCGGCAAGGCCACTTGCGAAAGCTCGAAACCTGCGTACCCATGGCTTATTCTTTTCTGCAGATGAGACAAAACGGGATTTCTCCTCAGTATTGCGGGAAGTCCAGGCATATCTTTCCAAGGAGTACAGCAGCTTGGTCACCGGTGACAGCAGTGAGGAAGTCAAAGCGCAGATTCGCCGCTATGCGGGGAAATACATTCAAGACCACCGTATCACCGTGGATGGCATGAGTGTGGACGAGCTGATCGACGCTATCTATTCTGAGATGGCGGAGTTTGGCTTTCTCACAAAATACATCTATGGCGAGGGGATTGAGGAGATCGATGTCAACGCATGGGATGATGTAGAGGTGCAGTATTCCGGCGGTGTGAACCGGAAGTTGGAGGAACATTTTGACAGCCCGGAACACGCCATCAATGTGGTGCGCCGGATGTTACATGTTTCCGGCATGGTCCTGGATGATGCCAGTCCCAGCGTGCTGGGGCATCTGTCCAAGAATATCCGTATTGCAGTCCTGAAAACACCCATCGTGGATGAGGATGTAGGCGTGGCGGCATCCATCCGAATCGTCAATCCCCAGAGCATGAAGAAAGAGGATTTTGTGAACGGGGGAACGGCCACAGGCGAAATGCTGGACTTTCTTTCCGAATGCATCCGCTATGGGATTTCCGTCTGCGTAGCCGGAGCAACCAGTTCTGGCAAGACCACACTGCTTGGCTGGCTTTTGACGACCATTCCTGACAGCAAGCGCATCTATACCATCGAAAACGGCTCCCGTGAGCTGGCGTTGGTGCGGCGGGATCAGACAGGGCAGGTCACCAACTCGGTCATCCATACCTTGACCCGTGACAGCGAGAATGAACGCCAGCGGGTGGATCAAATTGCACTGCTTGATATGGCGCTTCGGTTTAATCCGGATGTAATCGTCGTCGGTGAAATGCGCGGCCCGGAGGCTAATGCCGCACAGGAGGCGGCAAGGACCGGTGTGGCGGTGGTGACAACGATTCACTCCATGAGCTGCGACGCGACCTACCGCCGCATGGTGTCCTTGTGTAAGCGTGCGGTGGATATGAGCGATGAAACCCTGATGGGCTTTGTGACAGAAGCCTACCCGATTGTAGCGTTCTGCAAGCAGCTTGAGAACAAGGAGCGCCGTCTGATGGAGATCATGGAATGCGAGATCCTGCCGGACGGCACGCGGAACTTCCGCCCGCTGTTCCGGTATGAGATCCGGGAGAACCGGGTGGAGAACGGGAAATTTATCATCAAAGGCGCACACCGGCAGGTGAATCCTATCTCGGAAAGCCTGGCCCGCCGCCTGATGGAAAACGGGATGCCGCAGGATCTGCAGGCAAGCCTTCAAACGCTCCAGAGAGAGGAGGATACCAAATGACAGCCATGCAACTGTTGGCCTGCGCCGGAATGATCGTCGGCGCATTTTTACTGCTTGATTTAAAGCCCGTGGAATTTACGGACGGGCTGTTTGTGTTTTTATTGCGACCGAAAGGCAGCATCCGTGAGGACATCAAAGCATCCACCGGACGGAGAAAGACCGGCCCGCTTCGGAGGGAGATCGAGGAGGCGCAGGCTGTACTGCAGATGACTGGGCGGAGCAGCCGGTTTTCTTTTGTTTGCGCCGCTTCCCTGGCGCTGTTTTCCCTGGGAGGCTCTGCTGCCATCCTTCTTGGAAATTTCTTTCTGGCTCCGGTCATGGCAGTGGGTTTTATGTTCCTGCCTTTTTGGTATGTGAAACTGACAGCCAATCACTATAAGCGGGATATCTCCGCCGAACTGGAAACGGCACTTTCTGTGGTGACCACGGCCTATCTGCGGACGGAGGACATCGTGACAGCGGTGGAGGAAAATATAAACTACTTAAACCCGCCAGTATCCAGGGTGTTCCGGGATTTCCTGATGCAGATCAAGTTAGTAAGCCCGGATGTGGAGGCAGCCATCAAGGCTATGAAAGGGCGGATCGACAATGAGGTCTTCCGGGAGTGGTGCGACGCGGTCTGTGACTGCCAGCATGACCGCAGCCTTAAAACAACCCTGACGCCCATTGTGGCCAAGCTGTCCGACATGAGGAATGTGAACGCGGAGCTGGAGTATCTGATTGCCGAGCCGAGAAAGGAATTCCTCATCATGGTCATTTTCGTGGTGGGCAATATTCCGCTTATGTATCTCTTAAATAAGGACTGGTACCATGTGCTGATGCATACGGTTCTGGGACAGTTCATTCTGGCAGTTACGGCAGCGGTGATCTTTGTATCGGCGGGCTTTGTGGTCAAACTGACCCGTCCCATTGAGTACAGGAGGTGAGCGGCATGACAGGTTTGTTATTCTTATTTGGGCTGTTTCTGGCCCTGGGGCTGTTCTTTCTTTCTGCCTCCATCCTGAAGCTTCCTACCATCGGCGCAGCCAGGGCGATGCTTGGGACAGTGAAACAGGAGAGGAAGGGCGCTAAAACGCTGGAAACCTGCCTGATGGTGGCCGCGGTGAGGCTTGCAAAGTATATCCACATGGATGAGTACAAGAAAAGTCGCATGAACAACGTGTTAAAGGCCAGCGGCATGAACGTAACGCCGGAGGTTTATCAGGCATACGCGCTTGTAAAATCCGGTGCGGTTCTTTTGGGCATCATTCCCTGTGTGTTCCTGTTCCCGCTTTTGTCACCGGTTGTTGTCATTCTGGCGGTGCTTGTTTATTTCAAGGAGAGCCAGAAAGCGGATGAGCAGTTAAAAGCAAAGAGGGAGGAAATCGAAGGGGAGCTGCCGCGCATGGTGGCGACCATCGAGCAGGAGTTAAAAGCCAGCCGGAATGTCATTGCGATGCTGGAACGGTTCAAACTCAATGCCGGGGAAGCACTCACCGGGGAACTGGATGTGCTGTTGGCGGACATGCGCTCCTCCAACTATGAGGCGGCACTGACCCGTTTCGAGGCACGGCTAAACTCCCCCATGCTCTCCGATGTGGTGCGCGGGTTGATCGGGGTGCTGCGCGGCGATGACAGTGCGGTATATTTCCAGATGCTTTCCCATGATTTCAAGCAGCTGGAGCTGCAGCGGCTGAAAGCCAAAGCCCAGAAGATCCCGCCGAAAATCCGGGTGTTCTCCTTTGCCATGCTCATGTGCTTTCTGCTGACTTACCTTGTGATCATCTGCTATGTTGCCGTCACCAGCCTTGGCGGGATGTTTTAAGGAGGTGGCACGATGTTGAAACGATTGGGTTGTCTTTTGAAGGATAAACATGGAGAAGGCTATGTGGATGTGGTGGTCTTAGTGTTGTGCGCCGTCATGGTGCTGGCATTATCCCTCCGCGTCCTCCCAGTGTTTGTGAAGAAACAGCAGTTGGACACCTTTGCTACAGAGCTTGTGCGTGAGGCGGAAGTGAGCGGACGGGTGGGATCGGAAACCAGCCGCAGGGCTGCCATTTTGGAGGAAAAGACCGGCCTGTCCCCGACGATCACATGGTCAGACAGCGGCAGGATTCAGTTAAATGACGAAGTAATGGTGACCCTGACTTACCGGACTAATATCGGTCTGTTCGGGGACTTTGCCTCGTTTCCGATTACCTTGAAAGCACAGGCGTCCGGGAAATCCGAGGTCTATTGGAAGTGAGGTGGAAGGGATTGTGTGAGAGAGTAAAGAGCCTGATGAAAGACCAGCGGGGCGTGTCCTTTCCTCTGGTGATCGCGGCCACGCTGTCACTTGTGATTGTCTTCTGCGGCCTGGCGGAATATTTCCGGCTGTATATCATCGCAGCAGGTGTGAGAGAGGCCGTGGAGGATGCCATCATTACCACGGTCAACGATAACTATGCCGGTGTTTATCATGGAGTCCGGGAAGGATATTCCGGGAGCTATGTGCCTTTTGGGGATGGGGATTGGGAGGAAGAACTGAACGAGGGCGACATTTATGATTATCTCGATGATACGCTGGGAACGAGGAGTGCAGGGGGCAGGCATGTAAAATATGCCGGGGATGATGGGAGAAAGGTGGAGTTTGCGGTGGACAGCTTGTCGGTAACTGTCCGTAATGCACCATTGGCTCCTTCCGACCCGCAGAATGCCCAGCGGTTTGAGGCTGATGCCGTGCTGCGTCTGGAGGTTCCGGTGCGCTTTGGAGGGAAGCTTCTGCCGTCCATGTTTATCAATCTGAAGGTACAGGCCGGGTATATCGAAGTCTTCTAAAAACTTCGGGGAGAAACCGGGAATTTACTGGACTTGTAAATCATTGTGTAGTATGTTGTGAGCTAACAAACCAGGAAGAATGATTTCAGGCAAAGGAGGCATGAAACTATGGCATTTACGGAAAAGACAAAACGGTACCTGGCAATCGGCGGCGGCGTGGCAGCCTGTGTGGTATTGGTGGCCGCTATCAGCCTGCAGTTTGGCAGGGATCCAGCAAAGGAGGATGTGTTGCCAACGGACAGCCCGCAGGTGACGGAGTTTGTGATCGACCCAAGCGGTTTGCAGACAGGAGGCGTAGTTCAGGAAAAGGAACCACCCACAGAGTCGCAGACGGAAAAGGATACAGAACCGCAGGAGTTGGTGATTAAGCCGAATATTGATCCTGAAAAAACCGATCAGCCAGTGGATGCAAGGCCTGCTCAGACTGACCAGAGCGAGCAGAGCATCCAGCCGGAACCGACGAAACCGGAGGCACCGGAGGAGGGGAAACTAATTGACCCCACAGTGAAACCGAATGGAGAGAAGGTGGAGGGAACGCCTGTGCCGGTGGAACATGAGCATGTGGAGAGACCGACAGAAACAGAGCCTTCCCCTGATACGCCGCAGGCAGGGGATATATCGGGAAATCAGATTTATGTTCCGGGCTTTGGATGGGTGGAAAACCACGGAGGCGGCGGTTCCGGAACTGTAGCAGAGGATATGTATGAGAACGGAAACAAGATCGGCATCATGGACTGACCAGGAAGGAATGGGCACTGCAGAATGCGGTGCTTTTTTCTTGTGAAATATTCAGAAAAACGCATCAATGATATGTTTTAGCGGATTGCCATAAATCGAGAAATCTTAAAGTGTCTGCTTGGAAAGGAGGACATGTGAAAAAAAGAGGTATGTTTCTGGCGTTTGCCCTGATCCTTTCCCTGCTTTCTTCCGTTCCCGCCTATGCGGTTGGGGAAGGAAACCTGGACGGAGGCGGGGGAAGTATGGGGCAGGGCACCAGCCTAAATTCGTGGTCGCCGGGAAATGAAGGTGTGAGGGTGACGGTCGTCCGGGCAGAAGGCCATGAGCCGGTGACACGCCCCATCGACTTGACAAACAAACGGCCCAACATTGCGTACTCGTTCGGAAAGGTCAGCAAGCTGTCCTACACGAAAGGCACGGCGCTGGCCGTAGATACAAATGCTTATGAGTATGTGAATCCGGCCCAGTCCCTTCCGAGGATCATCAGCTCTAAGAGTCTGGGAGCGGCAAACATTAAGGAGATAAAAAGCTATTTCACTGATGAGCAGGTGGTCCGGAGCATTGCAGGACTTACTGGGATGGACTTCGACACTCTGACGAGTGGTGATTACCGCCTTCTGCTGGAACCAGTCAGTTTCTTAAAATTTCAGGGTGTCTTGATTGCGGTGACCGCTACGGAGGCTGCCCTTTATGATGAGATGACAAGCGGCAGCGTGCGCGCTGTCCTGCCTACGGTGGGTTTCCAGAACCTGCCACTGTCCATGTTCCTTGAGACTGCGGATCTGGGATACCCGGCATGGGGCGGTGCGACTTCCGGGGTCCGCTCCAACCATGAAATAAAGACTTCCCTCGGCCTTGGGATTGTGCGGTTCAATGAAAGGACGCCGGAGATGCCGGAGGTGTCCACCTTTGATTATGAGTACCGCACCAATACGGAAGTGATCACGGCGGTGGATGTCAGCGGAGGCCAGAGCGACCCGGATCATCCGGTGTCGGTTGTGTTTGGCGTCAATGGGCGCAGTTATACCGTAAGCAATGTCTACTATCCATCCGGTGACAGCCAGCTGGCATGGATTCGCTGGACAACACCCGATACTCCGCAGTCCATGACGATTACAGTGCGTGTCCGCGGCAGAGGCTCCGCAGCCAAAAGCACGCTGCAGGTGAATATCGTGGATTTGGACGAAAATCCTCCGCCCGATCCCAACGCTGATGACCGAGGTGACGGGTTTACGCGACCGTCCATTCCAGGCAACGCACAGGCCACTTCGGCAAGCTGGGGCGTATGGCGGCCCTGGTGGCAGGAATACTGGGTATGGCACAGCGGGGATGAAGATGATGACGGCTATTGGTGTGACCATGGCTGGTGGGAGTTTGACCTGGACCGGTATTCAGCAGATTTAAGTGCGGATATGACCATCACACCAGATGAAAAAGCGCCGACCGCCAGCGGTAAGACCATGAAGTCCGGCTATGGTTTCAATGAAACCGTGACTACCCATGTCAGTACCAACCAAAGTTCTGCGGTCACGGCGGCACAGAATGCGGTTACCTATTTTCCGGAGTTCCAGTACCAGAGGTTCTGGCGGCTTTTGGAACGGATGGGCGGCGGCTATCATATGCGCCATGAATTCAAAGAGAATGAATACAGCACCTATGGACGGCGGACCCATTTCACCCCGATCTGGTATCCGGACGGAAGCTATACGCCTTATACATGGCTCCTTGACTGCTGGACGCCGGCTGGGATGCTGTCCATGAACTTAACAGACACCATCACGATCCGGGGAAACCTTTGGAGTGACTGGCATATCGCGCCGCAGAATCCGGAATAAGGAGGGGATCTATGGCTTATGAACGAATTTCCAGGCCGACAGGCAGCCTCTATCATTACACCAGGCGCAACCGGTTGGAAAGTATCTTAAAAGATGGACTTATCCGCCGCATGGGAGATAAAGAATGCTGGTTTTGTACCTCACTTGAGGATACGATGGCGCTGATGAAACGCACTGTGATGCAGGAGGGAAAGCCGTACTATGGCCTGGGAGGCGTGCTGTTACGTTATCCCGCGTTTGTGCCGGAGGATTATGTGATTTTAAAGCTGGAGCCGCGCTATCAAAACGGAGAATGGGTGCGATGGAATCAGGAGATGCCTCCGAATACACCTCCGGAGATCTTGGAGGAAGCCCGCGTGTTCAGCCATCTGAAGGTTGGGTTTCGCGGGGATTTGAAATTTAAAGAGCATCCGGAGATTCTGGAGGTATCCCAGCTGATCTTCGGACAGAATCTGGGGCATGGAATGAAAATGGAACTCTAAACAACAGAAAAAGAAACAATGACAGTCTCAAATCGAAGGGAGAATACAATGAAAATGAAACGAATGGCAGCGATGCTTTCTGGAGCCTTACTGGCGGCCAGCTTATTCTGTGTCCCGGCCTATGCGGCCAGCGGCGATGTAGCTGGTGCGATTGAGGGAACCTGGCAGACGGCCTCCGAACAGATCAAGACAGTGGTTGACAACGTGGTGTTCCCCGCCATTGACTTAGTTCTTGCCGTGTTTTTCTTTGCCAAGCTGGGGACGGCCTATTTTGATTACCGAAAGCACGGGCAGTTTGAATGGGCGGCCCCGGCGATTCTGTTTGCCTGCCTTGTATTTACGCTGACAGCCCCTCTGTATGTGTGGCAGATCCTTGGAATGTAGGGGAGGTGCGCTATGACTGTGTTTGAACAGGAACTGCAAAAGCTCTTTGAACAGGGAGCAGAGTTTTCTGATATCCGATTTGTTGGGAATACCTGCTATGGCAGGCTGGACGGTGATGTGCGGGTAAAGATCCGCTTTGCGACCGGCGGGGTTGCGGACCACTATGACCGGCTGAAGGTGACGTTAATCAACCGCAGGGAAGGGGAAATTGACAGCCTGATTCTGAAATTTGAGGATGTATGGGGATTAAAGCAGACAAATAATCCCAACTTCCGGAAAGGGGTTTCACCCCATTTATGGGATGACTATGGCAAGGTTGGCTGGTATATTTTTAAACCGGCCAGAGAGGACTACCGCCAGCTGGCGGAGGCGGTGAATACCTACCTGTCTGTGTTTCAGGAGCCGGTGCAGCGCCAGCAGGTTGGACAGAAAATGTGCTGATGGTTGTAAATAAACTCGCGGAAAGGGGTGATCAGATCAAGTGTTTATATGGGATTTTGTCGCGGAAACCGTACTGGGGCAGATCGTTGACTGGATCTACAGCCAGATCGTCGGGTTCTTAGGCGACTTTTTTATGCAGATGGGCAACATGGGAGCCGATCTGTTTGAGATGACCTGGGTGCAGTCCATCGTGCTGTTTTTCTCCTATCTGGCCTGGGCGCTCTATGCGACGGGCCTGGTGGTGGCGGCTTTTGAATGCGGCATCGAATACCAGACAGGCCGCGGCAGCGTCAGGGAGACAGCCTTAAATGCCATCAAGGGTTTTATGGCGGTCAGCTTGTTCACCGTCGTTCCGGTGGAGCTGTATAAGCTCTGCATTTCCCTTCAAGGGAGCTTTACGGCCGGGATTACCGGATTGGGAGAGGACTTTGGAACTGTGGCGTCGGGGATTATCACTTCGCTACAGGACGCGGGTACATGGGAACAGGCAGCGAGCGCCGGTATCCTGGGCGGCCTTCATACCATCACCAGCCCCCTCCTGATGATTTTTATCCTTGTCCTAATGGGCTACGCCATTATCAAGGTGTTTTTTTCCAATCTAAAGCGCGGCGGGATTCTTCTGATCCAGATCGCGGTTGGAAGTCTTTACATGTTCAGTGTTCCAAGAGGCTACATTGACGGTTTCGTCGGCTGGTGCAAGCAGGTCATCGGCCTGTGCCTGACGGCTTTTCTGCAGGCCACGGTGTTGATTGCGGGGCTGATGGTGGTGAAGGACCATGCGCTTTTGGGATTAGGGCTGATGCTTTCGGCCGGGGATATCCCGCGCATTGCCGGGCAGTTTGGGCTGGATACCACGACCCGTGCCAATGTGATGGGAGCAGTTTATGCCGCACAGGGGGCCGTGAACCTGACCCGCACCGTGGTGCAGGCAGTGGCTAAGTAAGAAGGAGGCGGGAAATATCGAGAAAAGCAGACTGGTTTATATTGCCTCTCCTTATGCGGGAGATGTGAAAGGAAATCTGGACTTTGCCAGAGCTGCCTGCCGGTATGCTATTGGACAGGGATGTACACCGGTGGCGGTTCATCTCATCTATCCGCAGCTGCTGGATGATTCCATTCCGAAAGAACGGGAGGTTGGGCTTAACATGGGGTTCCGGGTACTGGCTGCCTGCGATGAATTGTGGCTGTGCGGGGAGCGGATCTCTGCCGGGATGCAGGCGGAGCTTCAGGAAGCGAAAAGACTGGGAATTCCGGTATATCATGTGGCAGAGCAGAAAATCAGGATGATGCAGCCCCGCCTGGAAATGGAGATGTGCCTATGCTGACCATGGGCAGCCTTTTTGATGGGATCGGAGGGTTTCCGCTGGCGGGAATTCACAATGGTATCTGCCCTGTATGGGCAAGCGAGATTGAACCATTCCCGATCAGGGTAACGAAAATAAGGTTCCCGAAAATGCACCATGTGGGGGATATCACGAAACTGGATGGCGGGAGGCTTCCGCCTGTCCATGTGGTCTGCGGCGGCAGCCCCTGCCAGGATCTGTCAGTGGCAGGGCAGCGCAGGGGGCTTTCCGGGGAACGGTCCGGCCTGTTTATGGATCAGGTCCGTATTGTAAAGGAGATGAGAGCAGCTGATGAAAGACGGGGTATACCAGATCACCTTATCCGACCTCGATACCTCGTTTGGGAAAATGTGCCCGGAGCCTTCAGTTCCGCAAATGGGGAAGATTTCCGGGCGGTCATGATTGTCCGTATTAAGGACCATACCTGTCATGTGCCTCGACCTGACACCGGGCGCTGGGGACCTGCTGGGGCAGCCATTCTGGGAGATGAATTCAGCCTGGCTTGGCGAGTCCTGGATGCTCAGTACTGGGGAGTCGCCCAGCGCCGCCGTCGGATCTTCCTTGTCGCAGATTTTGGAGGGCTCACCGCACCAAAGATACTATTTGAGCAGGAACGCCTGCTTGGGAATCCTGCGGAGGGCAAGAAAACGGGAAAAGGAACTACCGGAGCAGTTAAAGGAGGCTTTAATGATACAGGCGGGGATCAAGGCATAGAGGCAGAAAGAGAAAAAAGAGACCGGTCTCCGCTGTGCCTGAATGATCAGGGCGGGGAACGGATGGATGTGTTAGAGGAAACTGTGCCAACCCTGCGTGCAGGGATGGGCAGCCATCCTCTGCTGGTGCCGCAGGCTTATGCGGCAGGTGTGGTGAGCAAAGGGAACGGGGAATGTTTCCTGACACCGGAAGTCCATACTTCGCTTACCAGCGGGGGCGGGCAGGCAGGGCAGGGATACCCGTGTGTCCTTACTGCGGATGTATCTGCGACGCTGTGCCTGAATAACCAGGGCGGCAGGGAGATGGAGTGTTCCAGGGAGGTATCCGGAACACTTCGGGCGCAGGAACATGGGCACCAGCCTCTGGTGTTTGAAAACCATGGCATTGATGCCCGGTACAGCGGCCCGCATGAGGTAGCCCCGACCATGTCCGCCCGGTATGGAACCGGAGGGAACAATGTGCCGCTTGTCGCGAAAGAGCCGGAGAGCTTCTGTATTACAGGAAACATCATTGACCGCCAGCCCCAGAATGGGGGCAACGGCATTGGATATCAGGCAGACATAGCCTATACCTTAACGGGAATGGACCGCCATGCGGTGTTTTCCATGCAGCGGAGCGACGAATTTCTGGAAAATGAGGTAGTGGCGGCGCAGAGTGCCAGGCAGCATAAGGATGCCACGGATTTGGTGTGCCAGCCATACCAGGAAACGGTAGGCACGATTGGACATTCGGATCACAAGGGGATTAACAGCCAGTATGTCAGGGAAGATAAATGCATTGTAGAGAATCGGAACCTGATCCGGCGGCTGACGCCACTGGAATGCGAGCGGCTCCAGGGGTTCCCAGATGGATGGACGGATATTCCGAAAGCCTCAGACAGCGCACGGTATAAGGCTCTGGGAAACAGTGTGGCGATTCCACGTGTGGACTTTGTCCTCCGTGGCATCGCTTATTTTTTGCGGAAACAGGAGGAAGAATGAGTAAAATTGTTTCCCAATAACATTGTAAGATATGCTTTGTTTTATGAAGAATCCTTGTTGGGTATGGTCATAGCTTTTTCCTAACATGGTCGGTATACTTGGCTTACAACGAGAATGGAAAGGAGTGGCTCGCTTGGAAAAACGGAAAAACCTGTGTGCCATGATCCCGGAATCCCTGCACAGCCAGGTGCGGGTCGAACAGGAGCAGATGGCACTGACACTGGGCCAATATGTTGAAAAGATCTTAAGGGAACATTTTGAGATGGGAGGAAAAGCGATGGACAAAGGAACAAGGACACTGGCATTCCAGGTATCAGAGGAACTGTTTGGACGGATTAAAGCGCATCTGGCCAGGACTAAAATGAGCCAGAAGGACTTCGTGATCAGCCTGATCGAGCAGGCACTGGCCACCGCCGAGGGTCAGCCGGATGGCAGCCAGACAGAAAAGTAAATAAAAAACAACACCGCTGGGGTTTTGGGCTCCGGCGGTTTTCTTTTGGAGGTGAGTAAATTTGTATATCTATCCGGACAATCTAAAATCCAGGGCAACCCTGTGGCTCTGGCAGTTAAAGGATATCGGTATCATTGGTGTGTGCGCGGTACTCTCTATCCTGCTCTGGACGCAGGCAGGCCTTGTGCCTCCAATGGTACTGACCGGTGTGTATGCCTTTCTGACGATCCGCTTTGAGGATACCAGCATCCTCGATTTTATCCGCTATGCTTGTGAATTCTTTTTTATCAGACAGCAATTTTATGAATGGAGGTATACCAGGTGAGCAGAAATACAGGGCAAAGCGCCAGAGAGAAAAAGAAACTGGCCAGACAGCAGGCATCCACCCGGCAGCTTATCGGAGCGAAGGCAGTCACGGAGTACAGCCTTGTGACCTATGGGCAGGGGGAATTGGTCTATTTTATCGTAAAGCCTGCCAACCTCTCCGTGCTGTCGGAGGCCAGCGTCGGCGCAAGGAGCTATGCGCTGATGACTGTGTTAAAAGGTGTTGCGGAGATCGAGATGCTGTGCTTAAACAGCCGGGAAAGTTTCGAGGACAACAAGCAGTTCTTAAGAAAGCGCATGGAGAAGGAGGAGAATCCGGTCGTGCGGAAACTCCTGGAAAAAGACCAGACCCATCTCGATCGGATACAGGTGCAGATGGCGACCGCCCGCGAATTCCTGATCATGATCCGGCTGAAGGATGAGAAGGAGTCGGAGGTGCGCTCTTACTTATCCCGCATTGAAAAATCCTTAAAGGAACAGGGCTTTTCTGTCCGCAGGGCAGATCGTGAGGATATCAAGTGCATCCTGGCTGTTTATTATGAGCAGAACGTGACCACGGAAAAGTTCGAGGACTTTGACGGGGAACGCTGGATCATTCCGGAGGATTAAACGGGAAAATTCCGGATTACTATTCAGTGAAAGTGTGGTATACTGTAATGGAATGAATTTGAGAAAGGAGTGGCTCGCTTGAATTATCCGGAAATTTTGAAGAAAAAAGAACAATATCTGTCTGGCAAAGCGTCCATCCCGGAGATTACCCTGAAATCTTATGAGCAGGCATTTGAGATAGAATATACGCATAACTCCACTGCCATCGAGGGGAATACGCTGACTTTAATGGAAACAAAGGTGCTGCTGGAGGATGGGATCGCGATTGGCGGCAAGCATCTGCGGGAAATGCATACCGCTATGTAAAAGAGTGTATTGATAAGGGAATGCCACTGGATGAGAAGATTGTGAAGGATATCCATGCCATGCTGATGGAAAATATTTTTACGGGGGGTATTTACCGCAATGTGGATTTCTATATTTCAGGCGCACAGCACACGCCGCCATCCCCTAATGAGATGTATCGTCAGGTCAAGAATTTTTATATCGATCTGACATGGAAAAACCGGGAACTAAATGACATTGAGTATGCTGCATGGACACACGCGGAGTTCGTAAAAATCCATCCCTTCCCGGATGGTAACGGGAGAACTTCCCGCCTGATTATGAACTATCAGTTAATGGCCGCGGGATTTCCAGCCATCTCTATCGCAAAAGAAAACCGCCTTGCGTACTTTAATGCATTGGAAGCTTATGCGGTAGAAGGGGATCTGGCTCCTTTTGCAGATATGATTGCTGTGTTGGTGGAGCAGCAGCTTGACCATTATCTGGGAATGATTTCCTCCGGACAGGGGATAGTTTAAACATCAAGTTTCTAAAAAAACAGAAAAGAAAAATCGACCTCGCGTCAGATGCACAGGATGTATCTGGCGCTTTTCTTATGCCTAAAAATACAAGGAGGTGTCCATTTGAAGAAACGCCAGACGGCCCCGGAGGCGGCCAGGGAGGATGTGCATATCCAGGAATTTCTGGATATGATCGCTCCCTCTGTCATCAAGTTTGAAACCGACCATTTCATCTGCGGGAACACATACCGCTGTGTCTGGGCACTCAGGGAATATCCGACCGCCACGGACGAACAGGCTATCCTTTCCCATCTGGGAGAGAAGGACGGCGTGACCTTGCGCATCTATACCCGCCATGTGACGCCGGTAGAAGAAAAGAAGATCATCAGCAACGCCGCCAACAAAAACCGCATGGACAAAAGCAGCACCAATGACCTGCAGCAGACGGTGCTGGCGGAATCCAACCTGCAGGATGTGGCCACCATCGTGGCAAAGATGCACCGGAACCGGGAGCCGTTACTCCATACGGCTGTCTATCTGGAATTGTGCGCCCATGATCCCGACCAGCTGAAACTGCTGCAGACCGAGGTGCTGACGGAGCTGATCCGTGCCAAGTTAAACGTAGACCGGCTGCTCCTGCGCCAACAGCAGGGATTCCAGTGCGTGATGCCTACCGGCTGGAACCTGTTCCGGGACCAGTTCGAACGTGTCCTTCCGGCCAGCAGTGTGGCGAACCTATATCCCTTCAACTATTCCGGAAAAACTGATCCCAATGGCTTTTACATTGGGCGGGACAAGTTTGGCAGCAATGTACTGGTAGACTTTAACCGCCGGGCCGATGATAAGACTAATGCCAACATCCTCATCCTCGGCAACAGCGGACAGGGAAAGAGCTACCTGTTAAAGCTGATCTTAACCAATCTCCGGGAGTCCGGGATGCGGGTGTGTGCCCTTGATCCGGAGATGGAGTACGAGGATCTCACCAACAATCTGGGCGGCTGTTTTATTGACCTGATGGGTGGTGAATTCCTCATCAATCCTTTAGAGCCGAAAACCTGGGATGACAGCGGCAGCCCGGAGGACTTAGATGCGCCCCAGACCTTCCGCATCCGCTCCCGTCTCTCTCAGCATATCAGCTTTTTAAAGGACTTTTTCCGCAGCTATAAGGATTTTACGGACCGGGAGATTGATGTCATCGAGATCATGCTCCAGAAACTGTATGCCAAGTGGGGCATCCATGACCAGAGTGATTTTGATCGTCTGTGTCCGGAGGATTACCCGGTCCTGTCTGATCTGTATGCCTTTATTGAAACGGAATACAAGGCATTTGATGAGGAAAAGCGCCAGCTTTATACCGCCGGGATGCTCCAGAACATCCTCTTGGGGCTCCATTCCATGTGCGTGGGGGCAGAGAGCAAGTTTTTCAACGGCCATACGAACATCACGGATTCCAGTTTTGTTACCTTCGGTGTGAAGGGGCTTTTGCAGGCCAGCAAAAGCCTTAAAAATGCCCTGCTGTTCAATGTGCTTTCCTTCATGAGCGATGAGCTTCTGACTGAGGGGAACACCGCCGCCAGCCTGGATGAGTTTTATCTGTTCCTCTCCAATTTAACTGCCGTGGAATATGTCCGCAACTTCATGAAACGGGTTCGTAAAAAGGACTCGGCGGTAATCATTGCCAGCCAGAACTTAGAGGACTTCAACCTGGACGGTGTCAGGGAGTATACCAAGCCTCTGTTCTCCATCCCTACCCATCAGTTCCTGTTCAACGCGGGCAGCATCGACGCCAAGTTTTATACGGATACCCTGCAGTTAGAGGGCAGCGAATATAATCTGATCCGATATCCCCAGCGCGGCGTATGCCTCTACAAATGCGGCAATGAGCGCTACAACCTGATGGTTAATGCACCGGAGCATAAGGCGCGGCTGTTTGGAAAGGCAGGCGGGCGCTGATGTGTGGATGGGAGGTGACAGCCTGTGGATATGAAGGAGCAGCGCTTTGGCATTGAGATCGAAATGACCGGCGTGACCAGACAGAAGGCCGCAGAAGTGGCCGCGGAATATTTTGGGACGAGATCCACCTATCTTGGAACCTACTACGATACCTATGCGGCATTGGACAGCCAGGGCCGTCAGTGGAAGTTTATGAGCGACGGAAGTATTCAGGCACAGCGAAAGGAAGGGCGGACCAGGGTGCAGGCGGACAGGGAATACCAGACGGAGATGGTCAGCCCCATCTGCAGGTATGAGGATATCGTGCCGATCCAGGAGTTAATCCGGAAACTTAAGGAGGCCGGGGCCATTACCAATGGCAGCTGCGGCATCCACGTGCATATCGACGCTTCCCCCTTTGATGCCCGGACGCTCCGCAACATCACCAACATCATGGCGGCCAAAGAGGATCTGATCTATAAGGCGCTGGGGGTTTCCGTTGACAGACAGCACCGCTGGTGCAAGCCGGTGGAGCAGCGTTTTTTAGACGAACTCAACAGGCGCAGACCCCAAACCATGGAGGCGGTGGAGCGCATCTGGTACGACGGCGAAAGCCGCAGGGGAGAGCATTATGACAGCAGCCGCTACCACTGTCTGAACCTCCATGCTGTTTTCCAGAAAGGGACGGTGGAGTTCCGTCTGTTCAACGGAACGCTGCATGCCGGGAAAATCAAGGCGTATATCCTGTTTTGTCTGGCGATTGGTGCGCAGGCCCTCAACCAGTCCTGCGCCAGCCGCAGGAAAACCCAGACCACCAACGAGAAGTATACCTTCCGTACCTGGCTGCTCCGCCTGGGGTTAAACGGCGATGAGTTTGCCACAGCCAGGCAGCATCTTTTAGCAAATCTGGACGGATGCATCGCATGGCGTGATCCGGCGCAGGCGGTCGCTCAGAAGGAACGGCTGCGGCAGAAAAGAGAGAAGGAACGGGAACAGACCCAGACATCCGGGCAGGCACCCGGGCAATCGACAAGAGGAATAGAAGAATCAGCAGAGCAGGCCGAGGTTTCTGAGGATACCCCGGTTTTTGTCATGCGCATGTAAGGAGGCAAAATGAGCAGAAAACCAACACTTTATATTGCTTACGGAAGTAACTTGAATCTGCCGCAGATGGCATTCCGGTGTCCCACGGCCAAGGCAGTGGGGACAAGCGAACTGAAAGATTATGAGCTGTTATTCCGTGGCGGCTGCCAGAGTGCGGTGGCCACAGTGGAACCAAAGGAGGGGAGTACGGTCCCGGTGCTTCTCTGGGAGATCCGTGGAATGGATGAGCTGTCTCTCGACCGGTATGAGGGATATCCCCGCCTTTATGAAAAACAGATGATGGATGTAGAGTTAGACGGAAAGACGGTATCTGCAATGACCTACGTGATGACGCCGGGCCACGCATTTGGAACTCCCTCGGATTATTATGCCAATGTGATCTGGGAGGGCTATGAGTCGGCAGGCTTTGATACGCAGATCCTGGAGAACGCCATTGAGCATGCCCGCGAACTGGTACACCAACAGGCAGAACAGGAGAATTACCATCAGCAGACGTTGTTCGGTATGGGCGGCTGGGAGCAGATCAAATAAAAAACCGCATCTTTTCAGATACGGCTCACAGTTTTGATTTGATGATGGACTTGACGTAGGCGCTTAAAAGTTCCTCGACATAAGGAAGATAGGAGGCGTCCAGGCCGGAGAGCATGGCGTTGATTGTGGACAGGTCACTCTGCTGTTCGGTTCCAAAGAGGATATAATCGGCAGAGACTCCCAGAGCTTTGCAAAGCTTTATCAGGGTCTCCGCTGTGAAACTTCCGGTACCCAACTCGATTGTTCCGATGAATGAAGCGGCCAGGTCTGCTTTTTCCGCCAGCGTTTCACGGGAATAGCCAAGAGCCTCCCGGCCTCTGCGTACACGTCCGCCAATCGTAACATTCAACTGTTTTTTCAAACCATCACCGCCTTCCATCCTTGATAGTGATAGTTTATCCTACTCAATCGTATATAAACATCATTGATAAAGGTTGAAATATAACCTTGATAATGTATAATTGCTATCGGAGGTGGAGGCTCCGAAAGGAGGAACCGCTTATGGCAGCACCAGCCGCCGTATTGGCGGCCAAGGCCGCCCTTGCCGGGGTATCGGACAAACGTGGACGGACGGCAATCGCATCCGTGGCCGCTGCTGTCCTGACCCCGTTTATCCTAATTTTGATAGTCCTTATGAGCGCGATGTCCGGCATGGCAGCGCACAACAATGCCGCTGTGGATCTGGCCTTTCATGGCGGTTACCCGTCTTCAAATCTCCCAGCGGAATACCGGATATACGTCGAAACGATGCGGGAGAGTTTCACAGAGCTGGATGCAGCTGTAGCCGAAATTAACGAGATGGCTGAGGATGGAATGGTGGACGGCTGCCGGGTCAAGGCCATTTTTTATGCTCTGTTCTTCGGCGCGGAGCAGCCCCGCATAAGTGATGGGGACTACCGTCGGTTCGCAGACTGTTTCGTTACCTATGAGGAACGGGAGGATGAGGACGGGGAACCGTATACCGTGGCGATCCCCATTCCCAGTCTGGAAACGGTGTATGGAAACCTGGCAGCTGAGACCGGCCGGGGGATCAGCCTGGAGGATAAGAGCAACGCCCAGAGGGTGTATGTGCTGGCAAGATATGGAACTGTCGGCGTCGGAGGGAACGGGCTTGCTCCGGGAGACGCCATGGGGGATGGCAGTTTCTCCGCTTTGCTGACAGAGGCCAGCCGTTATATCGGATACCCCTATGTGTGGGGAGGAAGCTCCCCGGCTACCAGCTTTGACTGTTCTGGCTACATCTGCTGGGTCTATAGCCAGGCTGGCGTGTACCATCTGTCACGGACCACGGCGCAGGGAATTTTCGACCAGTGTGCGGTGGTGCCGCAGGAGGAGGCAAAGCCCGGCGATCTGGTATTTTTTACCGGGACCTATGCCTCGGCAGGTCCTGTGAGCCACGTTGGAATCTATGTGGGGGGAAATCAAATGCTGCACTGCGGCTCGCCTATCGGCTATGCAGATCTTAGTTCATCGTACTGGTCCAGGCACTATTATGCCACAGGCAGACTGCCTGCGATCCCGGAATGAGAGAATGTCAGGCAAAAAAACGGGGATGCAGGATCGATTTGTTGGAATCTGCCAGTCCGGTTTATGAATATCTGGTATCGACTTTCGGATGGGATTACAGTATGTTGTGTCGCTGAAAGGAGGGCGGACTGGCCATGGATGAATTTTTAGATGAACTGATGCAGTGGATTGAAGAACGTGTGGTCCAGCTCAGTAAGGAGCTGGAAACACGGAATCAGGAACCGAGTCAGGAGAACAAAGCAAAGGAAACAGCAGAAACGGCAAAGCGGGTGAACGAGATCATCATGGGGTTGCCGGAGGAGGATGGGAGGCTCCTGGATGACGTGCTTCTGGACCATCAGACTATTTCGGATGAAGAACGGATGTGGTTTTATAAATCCGGTCTGGCGGATGCGCTGGATATCCTGCGCTATCTGAGAAGATAAGGGAACTGAAGTGGGGAGCAGGCAGCGGCAGAAAAGAAACCGCCGCCTGTTCCTGTTTGCAAGATATATTGGAGGATGCGATGAAAAATACAACCTTGACAATTACCTTTAATACGGAGAAACTGGATGCCCTCAATTTCCACATGGGCAAGCGGGATTCAGATGTACAGACGGAGCTTACCGAAACCCTGCAGCGGATGTATGAAAAATATGTACCGCAGGCAACCCGTGAATACATTGACGACAAGGTGGCTCGTGAGTCGGCGGGCAGGGACCGCCCCCGCCGTCCGAACCGTCCGGTTCCAAGGCAGGAGGAGCAGCCGGAGCCGGGAGAATAATGCAGGAGAGCAGGATGGAAAGCCGCTGCCGCCCGTGTAAGCCCTTGTGAGCCGCTGTGTCCGGCTTTCCGGGGAAGGGTGGCATCCGTGTACCCTTGGGCCAGATTTCGGCAATGTGGGGCGAATGTGAACAGAACTTCCAAAAAGGCCGGCAGAGAACTGAAAAAGCCTTGAAAACACTGGATTCCCAGCAGTTCTGGCAGGGTCGAAATGTGTGCAGGTTAAAGGGCGGGTGGCTTTGGAAAGCCCCCTCGCCCGATTCACACCGCCCGGAAAAGCCGTGCGGGAAAGGCATTCGGCACCCGGAAATGGATGGCTTGAGAAATAAAGGTGGCTGAAAACGAGGAAAAGCCGGATATGAGAAGAAATGTCAGGTGGCTTGACGGAGTAGGGATAGAATGGGGGATTTTATGAGCGGGAATTCAGAGAAAACGAAGTTTTCTATCCGGATGGATACGAAGCTGGTGGAGTTGGCGGATGCCTATATCAAAGACAGCACGGTGAAGAACCGGACGGAACTGATTGAGGATGCCCTGCGGTTTTACCTTGGCTTTCTCACCACGAAAAAGGCGGAGGACTACCTGCTTCAGTCCCTCTCATCTGTGATGACCGGGACGGTGCAGGACACGGAAAACCGTCTGGCACGGATGGATTTTAAGATTGCGGTGGAACTGAGTAAGCTGTGCCATGTGATCGCCTATACCCATGACGTGGATGAGGATGCGCTGTACAAGCTGCATATAAAATGTCTGGATGAGGTCAGGCGTATCAATGGTGCGGTTGATTTTGAGGACGCATACAAATATCAGAAACGAGAAACCTAAAGGATAAGAAAATTTTTGTTGGAATTGAGTATGGACGCAGGTGCCGGTTTCGTTTATGGTGTGTCGAAAAAGGAGTGGAATTATTATGGACAAGAATTAAATTTTAGAAATGGTTATCCGGGAGCTGACAGAGCAGGCGCTGGTGGAGCGAAGAAAGAACTGCGATGAGCAGGAACGAAAGCTCTATGAGGAAACAGGTGAACTGTCACAGAAACGGCAGAAGATTCTGAAGAAACTCTCGCCGGAGGAACGTCAGGTGCTTGAGGATTATCATGTGAACACCAGCCTGATTGCGGACCATGAGTGTGCGCATCTTTATGTGCAGGGAGCGCGGGACTGTGTGGAATTGCTAAAGAAGCTGGGAGTATTCTGAAACTGAGCTGCGAAAACCGGTTGAATTTTCTTTGAATCCCATGTACAATAAGGGCAGGACACGGAAGGGAGGGATGCCGCAGATGCTCAAACTGGAAATCAGGTTAGACGAAGAAAAAATCCGTGAGACAGGAAAATATGCACCAGAAAACCTGCGCCAGACTCTGATCCAGTCATTTGAAAAACAGCAGCTTGATTCGGTTGTAGAGCCGGATGGTACGTTGTTCTTTGTCGGCAGAGGGCGCGCAAGGGACTATGGCTGTTTTGGAAAAATGATTACTGCTCTAAGAAATCAGCAATGGTTCATGGAGTATGTGGACAGGTGGATCTGGTATAACAGTGACGATGGAGAAGATGAAAATGACTTTTCTGTTGAGGATGTGCTGGCGCATTATACCAGCCGGATTAGCGTTGCGTAATGGCAAAGCGGGAGGCAAAACAATATAAAGCCCTCTATTTTGATCTCCGCATCCATGATCTGGAAACATTTTATCCAAAGAAAAACCACTTGGGTGCGTATACGGACATTAAGAACTATCTTTTGAGCCATGCGTTTACGCATGAGCAATGGTCAGGCTATCATTCTGTGAAGAAGATGACAGACCTGGAAATTTTTGACTTAGTACATGATATGGCATTGCAGATGCCCTGGTTTTCCAAGTGCATCAATCACTTTGCAGTAACCAATATCGGTACGAATTATAACTTGCTGGATATTCTGGAGCCGGTAGAACTGGAACCGATGCTTGAACCAGAGATAACAGTGGTAACTGAATGATTGTTGTATCGGGCGGCTGGAAACAGCCGCCTGTTTGTTTTGACAACGTACACCGAAAATGTGTCCGTGATATGTTTTCTGGACGGAGAGATGCCATGCCTAAAATTATCTTTACCTCTCGCTATCTGCGGGACGCTCCTCCAGCCCAGCTTGAAAACTATGTGAGGTATATCTCTACCCGTGAAGGTGTGGAGAAAATCGATGAGAGCAAGCTGAGCCTCCCGGCGACAAAGAACCAGAAGGAACTGATTCAGCAATTAATCCGCGACATTCCGGCATCCAAAGAGATGTTGGGATACGCGGATTTTCTTTTGCGGCCGACCATTGGAAATGCTTCGGAGTTTATCTCCTGTGCGCTGGAACAAAACCTGGATCTGATTGCCAAGCGTGAAAACTATGTGGACTATATCGCAAACCGTCCCCGTGTGGAGAGAGTAGGAGAGCATGGGCTGTTCACAGACGCAGGAAAGCCTGTGGTGCTTTCCAGGGTACAGCAGGAAGTCACTGCCCATAAGGGAGTGGTCTGGACTCATGTGGTATCCCTGCGGAGGGAGGATGCGGCGAGACTCGGCTATGACAGTGCGGAACAATGGATGGCGCTGCTGCGTTCCAAACGGGCTATGCTGTGCAGGCACATGAAGATCAGCAGCGAGAACCTGCGGTGGTATGCTGCGTTTCATAACGAGGGGCATCATCCTCATGTACATTTGATGGTGTACTCTGCCAAAGACAATGACGGTTATCTCACGGAGAAATCCATTGAGGCCATGCGCTCTGAGCTGGCTCATGATATTTTCCGGCAGGACTTCGCAAACATTTATGAACAGCAGAATCAGGCCCGCGCTGAATTGAAAACCGGAGCGGCAGATGCGATGCGGGAGAGGATGGACGCTCTGTGCTCCGGTACTATGGTCAGCACGGAGATTGAAAAAAGGATAGAAGAGCTTTCCCGGAGACTTCAAAATACCAAAGGAAAAAAGGTCTATGGTTATCTGAAACGGGATGTAAAAAATCTCATCGACCAGATCGTGGATGAGCTGGAAAAGGACAGCCGTGTGGCTGCACTCTATCAGGCGTGGGGAAAGTGGAATGATGAGATACTGCTGACGTATCAGAAAGAAACGCCTCCCCTGCCGCCGCTTTCTAAACAGCCACAATTTAAAAGTATCAAAAACATGGTGATTGCCGAAGCGCTGAAGCTGGGAAGTCACCATTTTACATTTGAGGATGAAGAAATGCCAGGATCTGTCCGTGTGCCGGATGAGATGCCAATACCGGAAATGTCTGCGGAAGAGAATGTTCCGGAGTGGCAGGAATGGGAGGCTTTCTTTATGGAGCAAAGCCCTCGAAACTCCCGAAATTCTCGTGGCGGTGCCAGAGCGAAATGGTGGAACAAGAATTATAAACAGGCCAGACAATATCTGTACGGCAGTGAAGAAACCGAACCGGATTTTGCAGAAGCATTCCGATTGTTTTTACAGGAAGCGGAATCTGGAAATGCACTGGCGATGCATGACCTGGGCAGAATGCTTGCAGATGGTCTGGGACGGGAGATTGACATGGCTGCATCGCAGGATTGGTATGGGAAAGCTCTGACAGCCTTTCATGCAGAAGAACAGGCAGCAAAAGAACGGCAGCGTCCATATCTCCAGTATCGAATCGGCAAGATGTACGCCTCTGGACTTGGTACAGAACAAAGCTATGAATCTGCAGCGAAATGGTTCTCACAGGCGGCAGACGCAAACCACAAGTATGCGCAGTATTCCCTGGCAGGGCTTTATTACCGTGGGCAGGGTGTGGAGCAGGATTATACTCGTGCGCTTCTTCTGTACCAAAGCTCTGCAGAGCAAGGAAATCCTTATGCCAGCTATGAACTGGCGAAAATGTATCGTGACGGAATCGGTACAGCCAAGGACAGTGGGGCGGCTGAACAGCATTTCCGGGAAGCATTTACCGGTTTTTATGAGTTGGAGAAAGAAAGACATGATGATAAGCTGCAGTATCGTCTGGGACAGATGCTGCACACAGGTACGGGTACAGAGCGTGATGATGCGGCAGCCGCGGAATACTGGCAGCGTGCCGCAAAGCTGGGAAATGTGAATGCCCAGTATGCATGGGGGAAGCTGTGGCTGAAAAATGGAGCCGGAGATCCAAAGCAGGCGGTTGGGCTTATGAAAGCCGCGGAGGGAGGAAACGCAAGCGCCCAGTATGCCCTGGGAAAAATATACCGAGATAGGGAGCATTTAGAGAAAGATATGAAGAGAGCGGCAGTGCTGTTCACACAGGCCGCCGAACAGAATCATGAATATGCAGCTTATGCTCTTGGCAAGCTGTATCTTTCCGGGGATGGTATTCCGAAGGATGTGCACCAGGCGGTCCGATGGCTTCAGGTTGCTGTAGAGCAAAATAATCCCTTTGCGGCGTATACGCTTGGAAAACTCTATCTGGATGGGGAGGATATTCCAAAAGACGTAGGGAAAGCGATTCAACTTTTGGAAAAATCAGCTGAACAGGAAAATCCCTATGCGGCTTATCGACTGGGGAAACTCTATCTGACCGGAGAGGATGTACCCAAAGACGTGGAAGCTGCGATTCGCTGGTTGACTCAATCTGCGAAACAAGAAAATCAGTTTGCACAGTATACGCTTGGAAAGCTGTACCTATGCGGCCATGATGTTCCGCGTGACAAAGAGAAAGCAATTCCTCTACTCATGGCGTCCGCCGCACAGGGAAATATCTATGCACAGTTTTTACTGGAGCATCTGGATTCATTCCGTGATCCATCCGTGTTTCTTGCTGCCACAAGGCTGATGCATCGGTTGGAGAATCTGTTCCGTGAGGATTATGGAAAGGCGACAGGAGCCAGCTCGTTCCACATCGACCGGAAACGCCGCCGCAGGCTGGCAGAAAAGAAACAGGCGCAGGGACATAAGCGGGATGACCAGGAACCGATGCAACATTACACATACTGATAGGAGGTGTGCCATATGGGATATGTTTATTTTACGGACGAACAAAAAGAACGCGCCAACGCTGTAGATTTGGTGGACTTTCTTCATCGGCAGGGAGAAAAACTCCTCACCTCCGGCAGGGACAAACGGCTGGCAAGCGACCACAGCATTACAATCCGGGGGAATCGGTGGTATGACCATGCCTGTGAAAAAGGCGGCTGTTCCATCGATTTTGTAAAAATGTTTTATGACAAGAGCTTTCCTGATGCAGTTACCATGCTGCTGGGCGGCGAACAGGGACAAGCATATCGCCCAGGAAAAGTACAGAAGCCAGAGCCGCCTAAGCCTTTTGTACTTCCAGAAGCGCATTCCGATATGCGCCGGGTATATGGATATCTGACCAGAACACGTTGTATTGACCGGTCGGTGATTTCTGTCTTTGCAAGAACCGGGATGATTTATGAGGATGCAAAATATCACAATGCGGTGTTCGTTGGTTTTGATAAGGATGGTGTGGCCCGCCACGCACATAAGCGCAACACTTACACGCAGGGAGAGGGATTCAAGGGAAATGTGGAGGGCTGTGATCCAAAGCACAGCTTCCATCACATTGGAAATGACGATATCATCTATGTGTTTGAAGCGCCCATTGACCTGCTGTCTTTTATCTGCTTTTACCGGAAAGACTGGCAGAAACACAGCTATGTGGCGCTCTGCGGTGTGTCGGAACAGGCATTGGTGCAGCAGTTATCTGACTATCCGCAGCTCCGGCGCATCGGGTTATGTCTCGATAATGATAGCACTGGCATTAAGGCGCGGGAGCGGATTACAAAAATACTTTTGGAGCGGGGATACCAGGCAGTGTTCCCGCTTTTTCCGAAGAAGAAGGATTGGAACGAGGATCTGCAGGAAAGAAACGGACAATGTCTGACACAGCCGCTTCAGTCATTAAAACTGCAGCAAGAAGCGGTTCCGTCTGCCATGCAGATGACCTGAAGGGAGGAATGAGATTGGGGAGCGGACAGATTGTATTGTTACTCTGTGCCGGACTGGGAATGTTCGCCGTCATCGGCGGCCTGTCCCTGGCGGCGCATTATTATACGCTGAATGGAATCAAATCCAGAACCGTAGGTGACGGTCAGCACGGTACGGCGCGGTTCGCTACGGAAAAAGAGATCAAGGACACCTATGCCCATGTTCCTTATGAACCGGAGAAGTGGCGGCGTGGGGAATCCCTTCCTGAAGTGCAGGGGCTGGTGGTGGGCTGCAAGAAAAAGGGAAGCTCCGTCACGGCTCTGGTGGATGACGGCGACATCCACTGTCTGATGATCGGCGCAGCGGGTGTAGGAAAGACCGCCAACTTTTTATATCCCAACATCGAATACGCCTGTGCATCCGGAATGAGCTGGCTCTGCACGGATACCAAGGGAGATTTATTCCGCAACTATGCGGGGATCGCAAAGGACTGCTACGGATATAACATTTCCGTGCTTGACCTCAGAAATCCGACACGGTCGGACGGCGATAATATCTTGACGCTGGTCAACAAATACATGGACGAGTATCTGGCGCATCCAGAAAATCTGGCAGCCAAAGCAAAGGCGGAGAAATATGCGAAGATCACGGCAAAGACCATCATCTGCTCCGATGGAGCGGAGGCGAGCAGCTATGGACAAAACGCTTTTTTCTATGATGCGGCGGAAGGGCTTCTGGCTTCGGTGATTCTCTTGATTGCGGAGTTTTGCCCGCCGGAGAAGCGTCATATTGTTTCCGTGTTCAAGCTGATCCAGGATCTTCTGGCTCCCTCGCCAGTCAAGAACCGGAGCCTGTTCCAGCTCCTGATGGACAAGCTGCCGCCGACTCACAAGGCGAAATGGTTCGCTGGAGCAGCGCTCAACTCAGCGGATCAGGCGATGGCGTCCGTCCTCTCCACAGCTATGTCCCGCCTGAACGCCTTTCTGGATTCAGAGATGGAGCAGATTCTGTGCTTCGACAGCAAGCTGGATACAGAAACTTTCTGTAAGGAGAAGTCCGCCATCTTCATTGTGCTGCCGGAGGAAGATAACACGAAGTATTTCATGGTATCCTTGTTTCTTCAACAAATTTACCGGGAGATGCTCACCATCGCCAATGAATACGGCGGCAAGCTGCCTAATCGTGTGATGTTATTTGCAGATGAGATCGGAACCATACCAAAGATTGAGTCCATGGAGATGATGTTCTCCGCAGGCAGGTCACGCCGGATATCCATGGTGCCGATTATCCAGTCCTTTGCACAGCTTGAGAAAAACTATGGGAAGGAAGGCTCCAGCATCATCATTGATAACTGTCAGGATATCCTGTTCGGCGGTTTCGCACCGAACTCGGAGAGCGCAGAGATTCTGTCCAAGGCATTGGGAAACCGGACAGTACTGAGCGGTTCCATCTCCAGAGGGAAGAATGATCCCAGCCAGAGCCTGCAGATGATAAGCCGTCCGCTCATGTCGCCGGATGAGCTGAAAACACTGCCCAAAGGACATTTCATTTTGGCAAAAACCGGCTCTTGTCCCATGCAGACAACGCTTCCGCTGTTTCTCAAGTGGGGGATTCGGTTCGGGGAGACTTACGAGATACCGGAGCAGGCGGCGCGTCCGGTGGTGTATGCGGACCGCTTTGAGCTGGAACAGGAGATCTTGCGGCGCAGGGATGACTTTGATGAGGAAGAAGAATTGGATGAGCCGCCGCTTCCACTGGTTCGCACGTCCAGAGGTATGCAGCACACGCAGACAAAGGATGCGAGGGTGCATCATGAGCCGTACCGCCCGCCGCTTCGGACAGACTAGGAGGTGATGTCGTGACCTACTTTGCAGCTATCTATACCAGCGGCTTGCCGCACCGCGCCAGAACTGTGTATATGTATCTGAAAGACCGATGCGATAAGGAGAACCAGTGCTATCCGTCAATCGGAACCATTGCCAGTGAGCTGCAACTATCCCGCAGGACGGTGGAACGTGCCATTGCGGATCTGGAACATGCGGGACTGATTGCCAAAGAGCAGCGCTGGCGGGAAAACGGAGGCAGGAGCAGTCTTCTCTTTACGCTGAAAGGATGAAGATTCAGGACTGAAAAATCCCATGCGCCGCCAGGGGGCAGCTCTGCCCTTTGGATGACGTATGGGATATGTCAGCATGACGTATGCAGGGAAGGGATCACTTGAAGAAAATATAATGACAGAAAAGAATATTTCACATATATGAAAAAATTCTATATTGATAGAAAAAATAGATTATGATACTATTGGTATTATATATAAGACTAAAATGTGCCGGACAAATGAAGTGTTAAACTGTCATTATATTGTCACTTTAAAATGCTGATACTTCTACAGTATAATGTAAATATTTTAATTCTTACAGAGACCATCATAATATAAGGAGGATTTCATGAAACGTCGAATTATAATGCTGACAATAGGAAGTATTTTGATTGCAAGCTGCTTTCTCGTAAAGCCGGAAGCAATCTTTGATGAAGAAAAAGAAACAACGAGGAAGAATACTGGAACAGAAAATGTTTTCCCGACTTATTACACAGACATCATTCCAAATCTTGAAAAAGATTCTTTTCCTGAATCTGTTTATATCACAGATAGAGTTGCTGCTGGAAATCATTACTTTATTGAAAACAATATTCTTTGGGGAACAGGATATAATAATTACTGGCAATTGGGAATTGAAAAAGAAGAAGATAGAAATAATCTTGATTAAGACACCGGTAAAAATTGCAGAAAATGTGATACATATAGATGCATCTGATAATGGTTACTTTACGGTTTAATTAACTGAAGATCATAAATTGTATGGCTTGGGAGCGAATACCGAAGGAGTGTTGTTACAGCCACTCCAGGAATTTGAAGAATTAAATTATCATAAAAACATTACAGGTATCCCTGTTTTGTTGATGGAAAATGTGCAGTTTGTTTCCGCTGGGCGAAAAAGTCTGACTGTTCTGACCGATGACGGCAATGTCTTTTGGTGGGGCAAATTTCAGAGTACTACAGCATCTCAGGAGATCAGCTGTATGAGCAGTACATCACCTGAATTAATGGTTAGTCAGGCCATATATACAGCGTGCGGTCCCAATTTTGCATTAGCAATTGATCAGGATAGTAACTTGTGGACCTGGGGCAATAATGTATGGGGAGAATGCGGTACAGATTCTGATGACGACTATCTTACACAGGCAGTCAGCGTATGCAGCCAAGTTGATATGGCATGGCCTGAAAGTATAACATTTAAGCAGAATACATGGGCAGATCCTTTATCCTTTGAGACCAATCCTTATGGAGAAATCAATTATCCGTATACTTTATTTGTAAAAAGAAATGATGGTGATATATATGCGTGTGGGATAAATTTGGGAAATAACAAGAAAACAGTTGGGATACATGGTGACATCAATTCAGAAGAAAATGAGGATGGAAATTATACTTTTTCATATTCTTCAGAATTAGTAAAAATCGAGACAATTGTAGCTGGAAGTATGGAGCGAGGGTATGAAAAAAAGTCTGTAAATTGAAATCTTCTATGATAGGTTAATGAGAA
>OLSH01000475.1_pt1 | contig 34872 bp, 36 predicted proteins | sample 1643221 | NCBI WGS metagenome assembly OLSH01 (sample SAMEA3136681, study PRJEB25190) | human gut metagenome | biome: human gut; feature: human-associated habitat; material: faeces | place: Austria | collected 2013 | reverse complement strand
TTTTAATATGTCTGTTTGAGCTACACCTTATTAGAACAAGATGTTTTCAAAGAATTTAACTTTAGATTTAAAAATAGATTATAGCATTCATTGATAATTAAGAGAAATAAAAAAGCTACCCTAGTGAGTAGCCACTGATTTTATTGAGATAGTTGCAAATTTGGTGCCAAAGGACAAAAAAACCGATGCGTGGCCTAAAAGAGGTAAATTATAAAAATGGAATACTAAATGGACCAATGAGAGAATATGACAAGGGAACAGGAGAGTTAGTATCAGAAAAGGTATTTAAAGGTGGTGCAGAGGAAAAACTAATGGAAACATTAAGAGCAGCACAGCCAACACAAGAAAAATCACAAGGAATAGAAAGATAAATATAAAAGCTCTTACTGGTAAAGTAAGAGCTAGAGAAAGTGCAAACCCCGAAGGGTTGAGGCTTAGTTTAGTAAACTAAGAAGCTAATCACAATAACAGCAATGATTAAAAGGATAATTATTAAAGTACCCCCTTCAATCTTGTTGTTGTTAAAGTGAAACTCCAGTTTAAACATACTAAACCTCCTTGTGTGTTTGAAATCTCCTACCTATAAGAAATGCTAATAACTTATAAGTATGAAATAAGCTCCCACAAAGTGAGAGCCTATATCATAGCATTTTATTTCAAACACACAAGTACCCATAGGGTTTGTAATCTAATTATATCATAAATCTTCAAAAAGTCAATTTTAAAAATTTTTAAGGAGGAAAGAAATTATGAAAAGAAAAATTTGTTTAATTGGTGGTTTTATACTTTTATCAATTAGTTCATTTGCACTGTTTGGGGGTGGAAGTAAAGGACCTTGGAATAAGATATTAGCAATAATAGAAAGAATGGAAACAAACCAAATAGCCATGAAACTAGATCAGTTAAAACAACTGGAAGCTGATTTAAAAAATATGGCTAATTTAGGAACTGAATTAACTACAGGACAACTTCAACAGCTTCAAAATGGACTAAAATTTGTAATGGATACTCAAAATGCAGTACAGAGCCAGATTAATGATTATAAGAACTTTCAGAACCAATTCAAGAGTGTCTATAACGACTTTGTGGACTTTAAAAATTTATCTCCTGATGACTATATACTTCAGGCAGATAGATTACTAAATAATACTAAAGGAATTATGGAAGATGGAATGAGAATGGTAGGACTTGCAAACCCTGAAAAAATAGGGAATGACGCACAAAGAGTAAGACAGGTCATGAGTGCTGCTAATAGTGCAGAAGGACAGCAGCAAGTATTACAAGCTACAGCAACAATGGCAGGACATCAAATTGAGGTATTATCAGAATTAAAAGTATTAATGGCTCATTCTTTAAAAGTACAGAGTGCAGCTATAATGGAAGAAGTTCAAAAAGAAGCTCTATATAAGGCTCAAGAAGATTCTTTATCAAATCCAGGAAATATACTAAAACCAATAAGAAATTCAGCAAATGTTGAAAGGTGGTAAAAATGACATTAAATCCAATGACTAGCTACTATTTAACTGATATTTTAGGGTTGTTTTTAGATTATTTACAAGAAATACCAGGAAATTTAAAAATATCTTCAGTAGCTATGTTGATTTTACTATTAACTTTTGATTTAGCTTTAATAGGCAAAAGATTGATAATAGATGAAAACTTTAATCCAGTAAAATATTTAATAAATAAAACATGGCAATTTTCATATTTAATATTTATCATTTTGAATTATTCATGGCTTATACCTGGTATAAGAACTGGATTTAAAAGATTAGCTTCTTTAGCAACTGGAATAACCTTAAATTCAGTTTATATTAATAAACCAAGTGAAATAATCAATTTAGGAGGGAATTTATCGTGGTTGGTGATAAAAAAAGGAGTTAATCCATTACCCACTACATGGGGGTATCTTTTTATAGCTTTATTAATAATAATAGCTTTCTGTATGATAGCTTTTGGTCTTGTAATGACTTGGATAGAATACTATTTTTTAATAGGAATATCAATAATATTTGTTCCATTTGGTATTTTAGATACTACAGAGGGATATTACAAAAATATATTTAAAACTATAATAGGCTGCAATATTAAAATTTTTGTTATGGAGTTTTGGCTACTTTTATGTGAACCAATTATTAAAAATTTGCAAGTATCAGACAAACTCATAGATACAGGAAATATTATTCATGTAACAATAACAGTATTAGTATTAGGAATAATTTTACTTTCTTTACCAAGATTGGCTTCATCAATATTAACAGGAAGTCCAGCAATGAGTGCAGGAGCAGCTATGGGAAGTGCTATTGGAGGACTTGCAATGGCAACTAGGAATTTATCAAAAGCCTTTGGTACAGCTCAAAATGTAACTGGTGGAGTATTACAAACAGGTGGGGAAGGAGCAAAAGAAACAGCACTAGGAACCATGAAAGGAGCAAAAAGAGGTGGAGAGATGGGGGCTAAGCTGGGAAGTGTATTCGGTCCAGTGGGTACAGCTTTAGGTGGAGCAATAGGAACAGCAGCAGGAGCGACTGTAGGGGGTGCTTACAGTGGAGCTAAATTTGCAACTAAAAAGACAGCAGGAGCAGTAAAAACAGCGGTTACAGGAAAAAATAATGGTAGTGGAACAACAAAACAGGAAGCAGTAAAAAATAATGTTACTGCTGTTAAAAGTCCAGTAAAAGAAACATCTACAGAAAATAACAAAGTAGTAACAACAACTACAGGAGAAACAAGAAACACTGGTTCTAGTACAAAAGAAACAGGACAAGGAGATACATCTACTGTTTCATCTGTAGATACAGGAGCAGAAAGAAAAGAAACATCAAATGTTTCAGAAAGTGATCCAGGAACAGAAACAGATAAAAGTAGTAAAACAATATCTACAGGAGAAACAAGAAATAGTGTTTCTGAAGCCTCAAATGATGGGAAAAAATTATCAGAAAGGCAAAACATTACATCAGGCTCTAATACAACTGTAGAAACCAAAGCAGATACAGGAGAGGTAAGACAAGGAACAGCAGAAACAAAGCAGAGTATAGGGGAAATTAAAGAACCAAAATATAATTTTTATGACACAGGAGGAACAACTAAAATAAATGGGGTAGAGATAAATGAGAAAAAGAAAAAATAGAGATTATAAAGGAATTTTTATCCTGGTAGTATTTTTAATATTTATGGGAATATTAAAAGTAGAGGGGAAAAATTATACAATCAATAAAACTAAGAGTCTACCAAGAGGGATATATAGGCTATATCCCCCTGTAGATTTACATAAGGAAGATATAATAGTATTTGAAATTCCTGAAAGAGCTGAACTAATGTTTAAGCGAGGATATGTAAGTAATATAGACACCCTTATGAAAAAATTGGCAGCACTTCCAGGAGAAGAAATAAAAATAGAAAATTATGAGCTTATAATTGGTACTAAAAACTGGGGAAAGATATATGATAGGGATAATCTTAACAGACAGTTGCCAAAGCTGGAAAAAGAGCAAATAAGACCATCAGAAAATGAAGTATTAGCATTATCAGAGGTGGATAAAAGTTTTGATGGGAGATATTTCGGACCAATAGAAATAAAAAGTATAAAACATAAAGCAAAGCCAGTATTTATACTTTCAGAAAAATAAAAAAAGCCCTTAAAGGGCGAGGTAACTATTTGTTTTTATACCACCACCAAGCAATGATGAAGAAAGCTATAGCTATTCCTCCATGAATTGAAAGCGAATGAATATAGATGTACATAATAGTACCCCCTTTGAGTGATATTCTACTGTATACCAAGAGTTCTGAGGTCTTGCTATACATGAGAAAAGCTCCCACCTAGTGAGAGCTTACCTCATTCAGAACTTTAATATCACTCAAAGAGCCCCTAAGGGTTTCTAATCTAATTATAACATAAATTTACAAAAAGTCAAAAGATTCAAAAAATGCTTGTAAACAAATTGAAATATTAAAGGAATTTAATTAAAGATACCGACCATATCTTAATTAAAATTCCTTTAAAAATGGAGTAAAAACAGGTATAATAAATTTGAATATATTAAAACAAGGAGGTATTCAAATGAAAAAATTGATATTAGGAGTATTATTATTAAGCTTATTGATAGGATGTGGAATGAAAACTTATAGTCCTAAAGAAAAGAAAGAATTAATAACAGAAGTTTACGGGCTTGGTTACACACCAGTAGATATGAATGCTAAGGTAAAATTAGATAAAATAATAGAAGATTTAGAAAAAGAAGCTGGAAAAGGAAATAAAAAGGCTATAAAAGAGTTAGAGGAATGGAAGGAAGTTTTACCATTAAAACCAGTACGAGAAAGTGCAAATGTAGAAAGATGGTAATTTATAAAATAAAAAAGCCCCTGCAATGTCTGGTCAACCTTCAGGAACTTTTTTACCCATTTATTGTGGTTTGTTTTATATAATACGGTAATGTTATATAAACAGTATCCATAGATTATGGATAGATTGTCTTAAATTAATTTTAACATAAAAAAAATTAAAAGACAATCCCACAAAAATAAAGTCCGATAATCAAATAAATAAAAAAAATAATTTTTACATTATAATCAATATTTATTTCTTATCTTCCAGTTTTATCGGACATTATCAAATATTTTGAGGGAGGTTTTTTTATGAATATAAATAACTTAAATATAAATTTTGAAAATATTTTATTTGATATGCTTAGTTGGGAATCAGGATTATATCTTAATAAAAAATTAATAGGATTTTTTGGCTTAGAATTGGCAGCCATAACATCATATTTAATAAGCCAGGCAAAATATCACAAAGAAAATTATTCAATGACTGAAGATGGATTTTTTTATGCTACAGATTTAGATATAATTCTTTATGTTGGAATAAAGAATACAAGAATAACAGAGATAAAACGAGAAGGACTTGAATATAATTTATTTACTATCGAAAAAAGAGGTATGCCACAAAAAACCTATTACAAAATAAATTATGAACAGCTTATAAAGCTATTTTCAACTGATAAAACATTCATTGAAATATCATTTAATAGACTTTTTAACCATGAAAATTTAGAAACTCCATTTGAATTAACGGAAAGTTCTATATTAAAGCTTTCTTATGCAGAACTAAGAATGTTATGTAAAATCTTAAAAATAAAATATAGTGGTAAAAGTAAAAAACAAGACTTGATAGATGAAATATTAAAAAATCAAGAACTAATAGAATCTAAAAAAGAAACTTTTTCCAGTGTACAGAAAAATCGCACACTGAACAAACACTCTATAAAACATAAAAGTTCCCAGTGGGTGAATCTACCACACACAAGTGTGTGGAATTTCCGCCACAAACTTAAATCATATAAACATAAAACAAATATAAAAAATCATGATAATCAAGAAGAGAAAAAAGCTGACCTTGATTTTTTTGAAAATCTATTTAAAGAATTTAAAATTAATTTTACAAAGACTAACCAGGAAGCAGTAAAAAAATTATTGGTATCTCTTTCATCACAAAAGAAAGTTGAAGAATATTTAAGAGAAACATATAACAATATCCAGGCAACACCAGGAGTAAAAGACCCAGCAAGATTATTTTCAGCTAAAATAGCAAGGGGAGAAAGACAAGTAATTCCTAAAGCTACTATGAAAAAAATAATACATTGTAATTTGGATCAGAAAATAGAAGATGAAGAAATCCTTATAAAACAAGAAAAAGTTTTAAAAACAGAGTTAAATTATTTACTAGAATATGTTAAAAATAATTTTAAAACACCTATAGAAGCATATCAAGATATGCTTAATTTTACTAAAAAGAAAAAATATAACAGTATTTTAATAGAAAAATATTTATTAAAGATGAAAGATTGTTTAAATTTATAGAGTTCTAAAAATCTTGAGTTTATTATTGATTAGTGCTAAAACGTAAAAAAATTAAATAATTGCCTTCAGAGAATTTAGGCTATAAGTAAGTTCTGGAAATTTGTTAAAAAAAATAAAAATTATGATATAAATTAAGTATTAAAATAATATTGGAGGATTTAAAATGAAACATTTATTAGTTCTTATAACTTTATTTTTTTTTGTAGTAGGGTGTAATAAGATAGATGAGAGTCAAATTGAAATAAAAGGAGAGCTTATTTTTAAAATTGGTGAGGAGAAACCTTTTACAGGAAAACTAATTACAAGGAATAAAAAAGATAAGATACATTTTGAAAGTACTTATAAAGATGGTAAAAAAGAAGGTGTTTCTAAAGGATACTATGAAAATGGAAATTTAAATTGGGAAGAAAATTATAAAGATGGAAATTTAGTTCAGGAGAAATGACCCTAAATCCTATGAAAAAATAATGCATTGTAATTTGGATCAGAAAACAGAAGATGAAGAAATCCTTATAAAACAAGAAAAAATGATAAGCAGAGAAGTAAAATATTTATTAAGTTATTATGTTGCAAAAATAAAAACATCAGTAGAAGTTTATCAGAAAATAGAAAAATATCTGAAAAATAATGATTTTAAGAATGAATTAATAGAAAAAGATAAGAAGTTGGCTAAAGAAAAACTGAAAATTGAATAAAAAGTAACTCTAAAAATATATTACAAATATATCTGTGGCTTTGTAATTTTAATTTTAACCTATTTCAAATGTGTTCTCGGAGTATTTTATCAAAGAAAAGAAAAAAGCTTTTAAAATCAATTTTACAAGATATTTATATAATGAATACTTTGAAAAATTAATGTTCTAAATTACTACGATTTTTAAAAAAAGAAAATTAAATTGACTGTGCTATTCTAAAACAAGATTTTAGGATAACTTTTAATATGATATAATTTAATTTTCAGTAAAGTATAAAAAATAAAGATTAGAAAACACTAATCTGTTTTTGCTGTGCAAACAAAACTTAGGAGGAATACATTGAAAACTACAACATCTTGTGAAAAAAAAAGGGATGAGATATTCAAATTTGAAAGCAGTGCTATCTGGAAAAATCATGAATTTAAAAATTTTTTAATTCCAGAAATCACTTTAGTAGGAAAGTATATTACTAACAACCATTCAAAAATAATTTCATATAAGTATGAAGTAGAAGTAATTAAAAATAATCAGAAAAAGAAAGAAACAAAAAGTATTGAGTGCTATATGGATGAATTAGAAGATATTAATGGAATTAAAATAAGCTTATTAACTCCTCTTAATCTCAGACCTTCATATGTAGGAGAAAAACCATATCAAATAATTGGAAAATTAATAACTTTTCCTGATGGGTATTCTTCTAAAATAAAACTTTATGCTCAACTTTTAGTATGTAAAATCAACAATGTTTCAAAAGAAGCAGAATATTATTCTGAAATGAATAGAGTTATAGAGTTAAGAGAAAAATTATTTGAGTTAATAGAAAACCCAAAAAGGAATAAACAAGATATTGAATGGATTTCTTTAAGATTAAAAGAAAAAGAAAAAGTTAATTTTTTAATTATTGCAAGTTTAGAAGGTTATAATGGAATAAAAAAAACAGATATTTTAAATGATGTTTATGGAAAAAATTATAAACAAGATTTAAATAAAAAGGAAATGGAAAAATACTTTGGGTTTTCTACAGAATCAGATCAAAATATAATAAGAGTTAATTTTTCAAATAAAAAAATAGTAATTTCAGAAATAAACAAAAAAATAGAAGCAGCTAAAAAAAATAACCTCCTTTATGATTACTTAGTTTTTGTTAAAGGTGGAGGGCAAAACATGTCAATTTTTAATGATACTGAATTTTGTGATAATATTATAAATTTAAAAATTCCATTTATAACAGCTGTAGGGCATTCTGATGATGATTGTAGATTACTTTGCTTATTATCTGATATTGATCTTATCACACCTACTGAATTAGGTAAAACATTAATTAGTGAGATATTTAATTTAAAAAAAGAATGTGATAATACTATCAAAGAATCAAATGGTAAAAAAGAAAAAATTTTTAATGAATTTGAAAAGAAAGAATTAGAAAAAATGGAAGAAAATATATTAAAACTTGAAAATGAAAATAATTCATTAAATCAGAAAATAATTTATTTGGAAAATAATTATTCAAAAAATTTAAAAGAAAAAGATGATAAAATAAAATTACTTCAGAGTAATTTAAACAAGACTGAAATAAATTTAAATAATAAATTAAAGGAAAACGAACAAATTGAAAAAAATAAAATAGTCATTTTAGAAAATAAAAAGAACGAAATAGAAAGAAAATTAAATAAATTTGAGAAAAAAAGAAATGCAAAAGATTTTTTATTAATAATAGCTTTTATTCTTATTCTATTTTTAACAGGTTATGTAGTCTATAGTAATTTTTTTAAGAATACTATAGAAATAAAGAAAGATAGTTCAGCAATTACAAACACTAAAATTGAAAAAGATAAAATTAATAATTTAGCAAAACCAAAAGTTAAAGATGAGAAAACTAAGAAAGAAGCTATACAAAAAAAATTGATTTATTCAGAAGATGAAGTTTTTACAGCTTTATTATGGAAAGGCTATAAGGGAGAAAGAGCAATATATGATTTCCAAAAAGCTAATAAAATGAAACAAACAGGAAAAGTTGATGAAGCTTTATTAAAGAAGTTAGGAATAAAAATAAGATATAAATAAAAATTTCTTCCCTTTAAGAAGAATCTTTAAGATATCTTTAAATAATCTTTAAAGATTTAGGTGGCTGAAACTCCTTATTATATAAGACTTTGAAAGGGATTATAGGCTACTTCTTGTAACAGATAAGGCTACCTGGTGTAACAAAAAGGGCTACTTCCTGTAACAGATAAGGCTACCTGGTGTAACAAAAAGGGCTACTTCTTGTAACATAGAGGCTCCCTATTGTAACAAAAATAATATTTTCTAAAATAAATAGGCTACTTATTATTGACAAGTAGCCTATTTATGTGTTAAAATTATTTTTGAGTAAGTATTTAAAAAATAATAAGGCTACCTAAATTGAAAAAGTAATCTTAATCTGTAAATGCTTGATTTTTACTAAAATTTTAAATCAATAAGGCTACTTTTTGTAACAATAATTTAGTTGATTATATGGGGGAATTTATGGGAGAGATAATTAAGTATCATAATGATATGAATAAAGTTAGTTTTGCAGGGTTTAAGGAAAAAGAATTAGACTTATTTTTTTCAATATGTCAAAAGATGAAAGAAAAAGGAACAAATGAAGTTATATTTTCTTTTGCTGAACTTCGCCAAGTTTCACAATATACTAATAGAAGTGTAGAAAGGCTTTATTCTGATTTAGATAAAGTCTATAAAAAAATGTTAGAACTTAATTTAAAATATGAAGATGATAAAGAAATAAGAAGATTTGTTTTATTTAATAGATATGTTATCAAAAAGGAAGAGAAAATCATACTGATAAAATCAAGTGAAGATTTTGAATATGTTTTAAATAATTTAATTGGTAATTTTACAAAATTTGATTTAATTGAATTTGTAAGTTTAAAAAGCATATATTCTAAGAATATGTTTAAGTTATTAAAGCAATGGGAAAGTAAAAAAGAACGTAAATTTGAAATAGAAGAATTTAGGCATTTACTTGCAATACCAGAAAAATATAGAATGTCAATAATAGATTTAAAAGTTTTAAAACCAATTATGGCAGAGTTACCACGCTATTTTCCCAAATTAAAACTTGAAAAAATTAAAACTGGAAGAAAAGTAACAGAATTAAAGTTTACTTGGAATTTTAAAAAAGAAAATATAGAAGAAGTTGAAGAGATCCAAATTAAGATATCAGAAAAATTAGATAAAGCTATTCAAAAAGCTAAAAAGAATAGATTTATAGCAAATCTTTTTACAGATGAAAATATAGAAAAACTTCTTAATAAATTTGAAGAAAATACACTTATAAAAGGGTTAAATGCTTGTTATAAAGATATACAGAAAGATGTAAAATCTTTAAATTATCTTATAAAAGCAATAGAAACAGCAGCAGGAAAGAAAACTAAAAAAATTGTAGTAGAAAAAGTGAAAACAGATCAAGAAAAAGTTAAGCCAGATTCTAAAGAAAATAATTCAATAAAGGAAAAGGTATTAGAAAGCGAGTTTAAATCAATTTATAAATATTATTTAGGAAAGAATGGGTTAGCAGATAATCCTTTTACCAAAAAAGCTTTTGCTATGAACTATGAAATAGTAGATGAAATTATTTTACCAGAAGAATTAGCAAAGATTGTAGAAAAATATTCCATTACAGATAATCAAATAGCAGATGGAATGAGTGACGGCTATACTAGAGAGGAAACTATAAAATTAATAGAAAGTAATTTATTAGAAAATAGTAAAATGCCTGAAGATCTTCAAAAAGAGTATGAAGAGTTCCTGGCATGGAAAAAATGGAATGAAGAAAAAATGAAACAAAAATAAAAATATTAGAATAAGTGAAGATAGAATAAAAAAGGAAGTCTTATTTCAGACTTCCTTTTTGTATTTTATTTTTTATTTTTTTTAATTAATTCTTTTTCCCTATCTGCACAACGTTTACATTTCCTTTTGTTCCCAGTTCCTTGTACTTTATTTTCTTTTTCAATATTATTTCCTAATTTACAATTTTCATATACATGATAAACATCACTATATTTAGAATGATAACTCATATTCCACCTTCTTAATTTTTTATATTTTATTTACTTTTTCTGAAAGAGCTTTACCAGCTTTAAATTTAACTGCTTTTTTAGCTTCTACTTTCATTTCTTTACCAGTTTGAGGATTTCTACAAGTTCTAGCAGCTCTTTCTACAACTTCAAATTTTCCAAATCCAAGAAAAGTAATTTCTTCCCCTTTTAATAATCCTTCTTCAATAACATTTAAGAAGGCAGCAGCTTTTCTTTCAGCATCTGCTTTAGTTTCAAATTCTCCTTTTGCAAAGTACAAATCAATAAATTCTTTTTTAGTCACAAGTAATCTCCTAATTCATTTTGGGTGAGAGGAATATTTAATATTCCTCTCTTTGTTTTTTAGCCAGTGTAGCCATTTCTTCTAGCATTAGCTATGCAATCAGCTTTATTTGCATAACCTTGAGATGAAGCACCTACAATTCTTCCATTAGGAGCGGTTCTTCTCCAACGCCAATCTCCAGCATTGTCTTGATAAAAGTCCCATTTGTCCATGTTAACACCTCCTTTCTAAATTTGCTATGGACAAGTTTGTCCATAGCATTTTTAATTTTCTTTTTTATTTAAAAGTTTTTCTATTTTAGTTAGATATTTTTCAATTACTAAAAATGTTTCTGGGTCAACATCATTAACTTTAGTTTGAATATTTAATATTCTATCTGTAACACCAGTAATATCAACATTAAAATTTTTGTATTCCTCAAGTTTTTTTTGTTCTGCATTGTTTATATTTAGATTATTAAGGTAATTTTGCATTTCTTCTTTAGTCATACCCTTATCTAAATATTTTAAAAGTGTATCTTTATTAGAATGAAGTAATTTAACATCATCATGACTCAAAAGGGAAATTAGAGTTTTTAATTTTTTATCATTAGTAATTTGATATAATTCGTAACGGTCACGATATCTTTTGGCAGTTCTAACACTTATTTTTAGTACATCTGTGATATAAGTTGTATAAGTGCTGTTATATTGGTTAGCTCCCTTATCACGACTACTTAAACCATCAAATAAATCTTGATAATATTTTCCTAACCATAAACTCGAATTTGCTCCAAAACTAACATATTTCTTATATTCATCTTTTAAAAAGTTTTCTGTTTCATTATCAGTTTCTAAATTTTTAAACATATTTTCTAAGTCATTGTAATTTATATCTTTATCAGAAATTTCTAAAAGATTGTCATTTTTAGGCTGCACTATAAGAGCTACTTCAGTTTCACTGTTTTTTATATCTTCTTCTGAAACATTTTCAAGTAAACTTCCAAAATAATCTATGGTTGAACCTTTTTTATTTTTCATGATATATCTCCTTTACATTTTACTAATTATTTTTAAAAATGAAGTTTGAGCTTCTTTTAAATATTTACTCCTACTTTCAAAAAGAGTTTTTTTATTTTTTACTAATTGTTCAATTTGAGAAAGTTCTTTTACAGGGGCCGGGTATATTATTTTAGTTTTCTTTATTAAATTATCCAGTACCTCTAAAAATTCATTTTTACTTGCAGTATTTCTATATTTGCTTATTAATATAGCATGAACTTTATCAGCTCCTACACTCGCTATCATGTTAATAGCTCCCCTTATAGTTGCTTCATCAGGAATGATAGGAATAATAAATTTATCTGCAACATTGGCATAAAATTGGTCTATATCTGAAACAGGGATTCCATCAATAATAATTAAATCATATTTTTTCTTTAACTTATTAATAACTTTAGGAAATTTTACTATATAGTCTTTATATTCTCTAAAATCTTTATCAGTTTGTAATTTAAAAATATCTTTTTCAAGAGGAATAACATCCAAATTAGGTCTAGCATTGATTATAAAATTTTTTAAAACATTGTCATCAATATCTTTTTCATCAAAACCATTATCTAATACTAATTTTTTCAATCCTCTTTTGATAGTAATTTTACCAAGATTATTTCTAGTTACATTTTTATTTGATTTTTCTTCAATTTCATTAATAGTCATCAAGTTGAACATATGATCGTTCTGTGTATCAGAAGAAAGTATTAATGCTTTTTTATCTTTATTTAAAATAGTCCAGCCATGAGCTATATTATCAGCAGTAAAACTTTTGGCTGATCCTCCCTTTTTTACAGATACCATATAAACCTTAGCTGTTTTTTCCTGTTGCATAGTATTGTCCTCCTTACTTTCTTCAACAGTAACAATTTTTATTTTATCTTTTAATAATTCAACTATTACATTTTTATTTTCTGTAGTTATATTCATATTTTTTATAATAGGCAAAGGAATTAATATTTTAAAATTATTTTTTCCTTTTTCATAAGTTGCTTTTATAACTGTTTTCCAATATAATAAATATTCTCCATTATTTTTTTTAGATTCTTCTTGGATCGTTTTTGTTGAAGAAAAAAGAAAGATAGTTTTATCTTTATATTCTAGTTGAATTTCCTTATTATCAGGAGAAAGCTTTAAAAAATCGACCATATCTTTAGTAAGATTTAATCTGGCATTATTTAATCTTCCATCAGGTTTATTAGTGAGTATAATATTTTTAATTTCCATATCCTTCCTTTCAAAATTAATATTCATTTTGCTATGGACAGACCTGTCCATAGCAAATTAAATAGTTTGTTGACAGAGTGCTATTAGTTCAGACAATTTCATGTTCTTAATAATAACACATTCAATATTTAACATACTTTCTAAAACATAAACATAGTTATCTAATTCTGATAATTTCATAAAATCACTCCTTTAGTTTTTGTAATTGAAATTTACATAAAAGAATGATATAATATAACTAAGCAAAGTGATATTTATATCATTTATAAGATTATCTTGTTTGGCGACTGGATAATCTTTTCTTTTATATATTTATATTTTACAAAATTTTTCGGTTGCTGTCAACCCGAAATTTATTTTTAATAAATATTTTTAAGATGGAAAATATTAGTATCGGCATTGAGTATGATAACTACTAGGGCAAGTAACTCTCACATTCCAATATCAATAGCAATGGTAGCTTTAACAATGGCATTTACATTAAAGTGTTTAATAGATAGAGGAGGAAAATCAATGGAAAAAAAAGTAAAGAGATTAATGAGAGAGATAGTAATAACAACAGGTGTAGAGTTACTATCTGCCTAAGTTTATATTTTTAATTAGCTATGGACAGGTCTGTCCATAGCATTTTTTATTTAAACCATTTCTTCTAAATCTTCAAACAATCCATAATTTTTCATATTCTTGAAAATTTAAATCTATATCAATAATTACAGTACCAAAATAATTTGATCCTCTTTTACTTTTGGAAATATATGTTTCTTCTGATACATCATATTGATGTAAAGAATAAAAATAAATATCAGGAGATTTTTTTATAAGTTCTTTTTTTACTTCATCATTTATATATAAGTCTGTAAAAACTCCATTTATTTCTTTAGAATTAAGCTCAATATTAATTCCTCTATAACCATTTAAAAAATCTTTAGAAATTCTTCCTAATTCTTCACTTATTAACATTATTTTTTCAACTCTCATATTTTTTCCTCCAATAATTTATTTTGTGAGAGTAATACTTTTAATATTACTCTCTTATTTTTTATTTATATAAAATCTCTTGTAATCCATCAAAATAAATATCATTGTATTCATTTATTAATTTTCCGTTTTCAAAGTATTTAATATCATATAAGTCTGAAAAGTTTAATGTAATTTCAATGGACTTATTTTCATTTAAAACAATATTTATTCCTCCTCTTTGACTAAAATCTCCAATAGTTTTTATAGATAGAGGGTTTAAAAATAAGAAAATTTTAAAAAATCCTCCAAGTTGCTCCATCAAGTTAAGAGCTATCATTTTAATATAGTCTAACTCTCCTTTTAAATTGTATGTTTCTTTTACTTCATCTTTTGGAAATAAAATTTCTATATTTTCATTGTAAAGAATGACAATATAGTTTCCATCAACATATTTAGTAGTAAATTTAGCATTTTTATATTTGCTGTAATTTTTTTCTCTCATAAAGAAAGCTATAACCTCGTGAGATAGATAATTTGCTTCTTTTGTTCTGTACCATTTCATTTTTACCACTCCTTGATTTCTTTTTATTTTTTAAAACTATATGTTTTTTTTGAGCCTGAAAAAGATCTTTTATCTTTTAATTTTTTCAATGCTGCATAAATCTAAGTAAAAAATTTTTATTCTTTTGCCAATTTCCATATAGTTCTATGTGTTTTCTCCGTCGCCTTGAAATCCAGAAAGCAAATTTGGAAGAAATAAAGTCAAAATTTCCACAGAAACAAAAAATAAAAGTTTTATAAGCTACAGAGTGGCCAAGTAAAAGTTTTATTATTTGCTTGATTTTTACTTTATTGAAAATTTGCTAAGATGAAAGGCAGCGAGGGAGAAATAGAACTGCATAGAGATAGAGAAGAAAAATAAAGGATTATAGGAGTATTTAAAATGTTTGAAAAATGTTTTTTAAAAACATTTGACCTCATGTCATATATACTATATTGAGAGAAAAATAATATATAAATAAAGGGATTTTGAATGAAATTAAAAATAAATAAAAAGATTTGGCTACAAAAGGTCAAATTTGCGGGTATATATGGGGGCAATTTTTTATAGTAAAGTAAACTTAAATATAAAAATAAATTCTTTCCAAAAATCTATCATATATATAGTAGGAGAGAAAATAATAACTATTAAATAAAAGCTTTTAAAATGAACTTAAAAAAATCGCCTAAATCTGAAAGTTGAAACGTTAAAGTGTATAGGGGCAGGTTTTTATAGTAAAGTAAACTTAAATATAAAAATAAATTCTTTCCAAGAACCTATCATATATATGGTGGGAGAGAAAATAATAACTATTAAATAAAAGCTTTTAAAATAAACTTAAAAAAATCGCCTAAATCTGAAAGTTGAAACGTTAAAGTGTATAGGGGCAGGGATTTTATATTTATACAAGCCTCTTCTTAATAAGATTTAAAAAGGAGGTATTGAAAATGGAAAAACTAAATGTAAATGGAGGTGAGAAAATGAAAAACTTTATATTAAAAGATATTTTGTTACCAATTGGGACAAGTTTAATAGCAGGTTATATTTTGATTATTCTATCAAGGTAACAGAAGCTATTTAACTTAAAAAAATAGAAAAGTAGGAATAGACTTTGAGATATTCCTACTTTGTTTATATGTTAATTATATGCTACAATAAAACTATTAATATATATAGTTTGTAAAGGGGAGAGCTATGATTTTTAATACTTATGAATGGAAGGAAAGCTATGATTATTCTTCATTAATGAAAGGATTAGTACTATTAAAAGCAAAATTTGAATATTATAAACTTAGAGAAGGAATGATTCAAAAATTTCACTATTATACTGAAAATGTAGATGGGCATTGGATAACTTTTCCAGTTATAGTAGAAAAGCATAGAGCATATTTCTGTCCTGTATTAATAACACCTTGGAATAATGAGTTATATCAAAAACTAGAAGATCTACAGAAAAAGTTTTTAATAAGAATCAATATGATTCCTGATTTGAAAGATAAATTTCTTTTAAAATAAAAAATACTGGAGGAATACTCCAGTATAACTACTAAAATAACTTTTTTATTTCTTTATATTAATATCAGCAGGACCAATAAATACTTTTTTAGTTTTTGGTTCTGGTGTTAATACTTCTTTTTTCTTTTTCTTTTTTTTCTTTGGGATATCAGGTTGATAACCTTCCAAACCATATTTAATACTTCCCATTATTCATCTCCTTCCTCTATTTCATACTTCCAAAATAAAACATATCTGATATTATCAGCTGGAATATAAACCCCTCTTGTTTCTTTTATCTCCTCAAGAGTACCATCATTATTTTTTGTATATACTTTTTCTAAATAAATATCTTTTTCTTTGGGATAAGAACTTATATAAGAATCTATACCATATAATCCAATTATAGGAATTTCACTATTTGTAAAATGGACTTCTATATAACAGCATTCTTTTTTTAAAAAAAAATAATCCCAAGCTGTAGGAGTAGTAGTATTAACAATTTGACTTTTTATACAATTACAATTTAATATGACTTTTATAATAAAAGGAGTCAATATAACAATACTTAAAATTATAATTTTTGAAATATTGATTGTTTTATGGTAAATAATTAAAGTTATATGTCTATTAAAAAAATCATATATTTCTTTATAAATAATTCCGTAAAGTAATATTTCCATGTATATTTCACTAGCTTTTTTTAGGCTTGTAGGGGTTATAAATTCCCAAATTTTAATGGATATAAATCCTAGCATAAAATAAGGAAATATATTTAAAATACTATCTAGATCAAAAGACAAATAATCATCTCCTTAATATTAAATTGAATATATTTGGTTCATTATAGCATTTTTGTGCTTAATAATCAATTAAAAACTAGTCTTAATAATATCCAAATAAAATTTTTATATCTCAAATTTTGGGTATATATCAAAAATATGTTCTTCTTCAATACCAATGTATTTTAAGGTTTGTTCAACAGATGAATGATTAAAGGCTTTCATCAGGAGAGCAATATTCATAGTTCCTTTGTAAACATGATAACCCCAAGTTTTTCTAAGAGAATGTGATCCAATAGGATATTGGATATTTAACATATCACGCAGCTTTAGAAATTCTCTACTAACACCATTAATAGTAATAGGCATATCAAGCTTGTGTTTTACATTGTAGTGGGAAAGACTTTTAAAAAAATAACCTGTAGATGTTTTAAATCCTAATTCCTTATAATAGTCTTTTAAATCTCTGATGGCTTTTTGACAAGTATTATTAAGAACTACAGTTCTTACCTTTCCTGTTTTTACTTCTTTAACAGTTATTTTCCAATCTCTAGTAATCATTTCAAAACGGAATTGAGCTAGATCAGAAATTCTCATACCAACATTAACCCCAATATTGATAAAGTTAAGAAAACATACTTTATTAGTTTTTTTAAGATATTCACGAATTTTGGTTAAATCCTCTTCTTGTAATCTTTTTACTTCCTGTCCTTTTTGATTCATGAAAAAAATTCTCCTTTACAAAGCGTTATTTTCTCAAATTATATCATAGAAAATATTGAAATAATAGCTACATATAATATAAGAAAAACAGGTAAAATATCTCAAGTGAGTTACTACATATAAAAGTGAATTATGAATGAAATATCTTGTAAAAATGACTGTGAAAGGTATTCCTAGAAGTGAACACTTGAAAACACTGGGTTCATTGGTAGATATTGTATGCAAATCTATCTGTTATTTCATCTTTTTTTCTTGAATTTTTTAAATATTGGCTCTTCTGTTGTTTTATTTTTTTCTGCTATTTCAAATTCTTTATTGCTGAATATTTTTTAATATTTCATTACTTGAAAAAATATTGATGATGATACAAAAAAGCAATAAATATTATTTTCCATTTTACATATTTTTCTATTGAAACAGTAGGGTTTTATATTGTTTTTATTAACTCTCCTTCCTTTTATATTAATAAGGGAAAGGTGTTATTTTAAAATAATTCATTTTTTAAATGATACAGAATAAAATACTATATATGAATTAATTTTGATTTATCTTTAATTTATATCTAAATCTTAATCGTGTACCATTTCCTTTAGGTGGAGAATAAATTTCTTCATATTCAAAACCACAAGTTCTCATAGCTGAACAAACAGTTGGAGTTGCATTTATAATTTTCATTTCTTTTACAATATTTCCTGCAATGATTTCATATTCTGCTACTTCTTTCTCTCTTAGTTCTTCAAGCAGATTTCTTATATATTTTCTTACTTCATTTATACTTGGATTATTAGTTTTTTTCATATATTCCTCCAGACTTATGTTATAAATACTTCAAATTCTTTTTTATCTATAATTTATATATTTTCTTTATAAAATTGTAAAAATTCTTTAAGTATTTCATTTATTTCTATTATAAGTTCAGGATAATTTAAATTTATTCTATTAATTTTTTTTTTATATTTTTCATTAAATTCAATTTTTTTACTTTCTGATAAATGTGAAATATTTTCATAGCTGCTTCCTAATTCTAAATAAATTTCTTTTTCTCTATAGTTATATACAAAACAGATATAAGAACCATTACTTATTTTATTATCCTTATATAAAAAGGCAATACCAACATCGCATACTTTTAATTTTCCTTGCCCCATATAACCTTTTAATAAAAAATCTTTATATCTATATTTAGGTTTTGCACTTCCATAAATTTTATACTTCAGATTTGTAGATCCTTCAGTAGTTGTTTCATTGTTCTCTAATTTTTTATCAGCAAATTCTACTAATTCTTTAATAATTTCTATTAATTCAGTTGCTTTTATTTCCAATTTTATTCCTCCACTCTCTTATTAACATCAAAATATATTATCAAAGTATCATCAGGGACATCTTTTTTACTGAGCATTTCCATAAATACATGTTTGTAATGTTTTTTCCATTCTTCTTCTGAAGTTGGGATATGTGTATAATCATCAACAAAATTTAATAGAACTAATTTCACTTTCAATCCTGTTTTATATGATATTTCATTTAATTCTTCCAAAAATGTAATTCTATTTCCTAATTGATAATACCCATTAAGCCATTTATTAAAATTACCATTACTATATTTGTTATTAAATATTTTTTCCATTGTTTCTGTAATATGAAGTTTACTTTTTTCTCCAGCTGAAATATTACTTTTTAATTCTTTTAAATGAGCTTTAGCTTCAACCAAATATAAAGTTTTTCTAATTGGTACTAATCCCAATAGCATCCCATTGTGGTTGTCTTGGTGGCCAAAACTTATATTCATCTTTAGTTATCTTTGTTTCTTTTACAATTTCTTCTTGCCTTAATTCATATTCAGAATAGTTGTCTTTATCTTTTAAAGGACAAAGCCAATTTATATCATCTTTTAAAAAATCATTTAATTTTAACTTCAATTCTGAATTTATAATCATCTGCATCCAATATTTGCTTCCTTTTTCTGCCAATCCTTTAGAAGTATTACTCATTTTTTCTCCTTTTAAACTGATTTTTATTATATCCAAAACACTTTTGAAAAAGTTTATATCCTATATAATCTTTATAAAAAATATATTTGTTCCTGTAATATACATTCCAATAACTTATCATTCTATCATAGCTAATTAAATAATTAACTAAATTTAAATCACAAAATATTTTTAATTTTTCAATATCTTTTTTATGTATTTCTTCATATATATCTTCTAAAATTTCTATAACATATTCATCTGAAAGCTTAACAATGTATGGAATAATCCAATCAGGATAGGATACAGATAAAATTGCCTTTAGGTGCTTTTCTCTAATAAATCCATTACAACTTCGTGTAAAAATAGCATGGTATATCAATTTTTGTTCAAAAGAAAAAAAATTGAAATATTTTCATAAATATCAAGATAATAAATTCTGTATGGAAAACTAATAGCTTGTCCATTCAATAATGTATATGAACACTTCTTTTTTGTTTCTTTGATTTTTATATCATTATGAGTTTTTTCTGTTATATATTGAAGAACAACATGCAAATCAGTTTTTAATTCTATTGAGAAACCATTTTCAAACATTATTTTCTCCTTTATATTTCAAAACTCAAATAAGTGTCATCAAGTTGTTCTTGCTCAATTGTTCTTGCTCAATACCAATATATCTAAGAGTAACTGCTTCAGATGTATGATTAAGAGCTTTCATAACTAAAGCAATATTGTGAGTTTTCTTATAAACAGTATAACCCCATGTTTTTCTAAGTGAGTGAGAAGCTATAGGATAATCTATATTAAGAAGATCCTTTAAATAAGCCAGGTAATCATTAACTCCTGATTTAGTTATATAATGATCTTCTTTTTCTTTTACATATTTTCTATAGAGGGACTTGAAGATATATCCTGAATCTGTAGGATATCCCAATTCCTTATAAACTTTCTTTAGATTAGCTACAGCTTTTACACAGGTATTATTAAGCTGAATCTCTCTTGTCTTTCCTGTTTTTTGTTCTCTAAGAATTATTTTATTATCTTTAGTTATATCTTCAAATTTTAGCTTCTGTAGATCTGAAATACGAAGAGCTACATTTACACCAAAATTTATAAGTTCCAGGATAACAGGCTTATTTTTATACTTCAGTACTTCCCTTATTCTTTTTAGATCATCTTCTTTTATATATTTTACACTTTCCATTATTTCTCCTTAAAAATTAGGTATACTGTAGGTAGATTATATCTTTTAAAAACTCTTAAAATTGATTTTACAAAGCCATTTTTTTCATAAACTTTGAAATTATGTATGTTTTTCTTTAGAAAGAAATTGTATACAATAAATTCTAATTCTCGTTTGGATTTTTAAGTTCAGAATCTAATTCATTAGCTTTTTTAAAATCTGAACTACTTCCATCAAAGTCTTTTAATTCATATTTAGCATAAGCTCTACTAGTATATGACAATGAATCATTAGGATTTAGGGCTATAGATTTGTTGTAATCTGAAATAGCTCCTTTATAATTTTGCAAATTAAATTTACTCAATCCTCTATAAAAATATGGTTTTGGGTTTTTAGAATCTAATTTAATAGCTTTACTATAGTCTTTTATAGCTCCTTTAAAATCTCGTAAACCATATTTAGCTTTTCCTCTATAAATATATGCTTTTGGATTTCTAGAATCTAATTCTATAGCTTTATTATAATCTGAAAGAGCTCCTTCAAAATCATATAAAGTATATTTATTCTCCCCATTACTTAAATATCTTTCTGCCTCTACAGAATGTAATGAAGATGTTTCAGTTTTTCCTTCTTTAGTTTTAGCTTTTTCCACACACCCATTAAGTAATCCTAGCAATAAAAATGCTAATAATATTTTTTTCATAATTACCCCTTTATGTTTTTTTAATTATTTTCTATCCTTATTTTAGCATATTATTTTTTTATAGATATAATATTATATAGTTTTAATATATTTTATTAAAATTAGGAAAAATTTTTTTAAATATTTTGTAAAAAATAAAAGCTAATAATTACTTGTCATATATATATGATTATAACATTTAAAGCAAGTAAAAACAATTAGGAAAAATAAAATAAGAATAGAATACTAATTTTACTAAAAAAAATACTTGTCATAAGATAATTATGACAAGTATTGAAAAAATTAAATTTTTTTATTGATATTAGCGTAAAAAAGATTTTCTTATAAATATGAGTTTTTACCTTTTATCTTATTTTAATTATTGAGCTAAATAAATTCAAGAAAAAAGTAGCTTTTATAGAAATTACTGTTCTCTTTTTGTTTCCTTATAGACATAAGATTCAGGAATACACTCAAAAAGTTAGAAAAATTGAAGCTATCTTTATTCAGCTTAAATAATATTTTCTAAAAATTCTAAAGTAACTTCTTGGTCATACCCTGCTAAAAAACATTTAAATGTTTTTTTATTTTCTTTATTTATAATTTTTAAAATTAATACCTCTGCAAAAGGGATGGTATCTATAGAATAAGTTTTTATAGAAGGTAAAAAAATATTTTTTTGAATAGAAAATTGGATTTTTTTTCTAAATAATCTTTTTATGATAACTATATCACCATTAATTTCAATGGAATTAAATAATCTTACAAAATTATAATATACATATATTATAAATATCAAACTTCCTATTAAAAAGATTATTATATTTATATCTTTAATTAATTTAAGAGTAAATATCATAATTAAAGAAATTAATCCAGATAAACCAATTCCTGAACATATATAAAATATAATTAAAGAAATAACAATTAAAGATGATTTTTTATACACTTTTCCTCCTTGATTTATTCATTATTTAATATCATTAGATAAAACTATTAAAATTTTATTAAATCATTCACTTCCTTTTATCTTCGTCTAGTTTTAATTAAATAAAGATTGTTGAAGTTGTGGGTATACTTTAAGAGTATTTTTATCTTTTAATAATTCTGTATTATTCCTATATACTTTTAATAACTTATAATCAAATATTATAACTGTTTTTTGTACTATGAATTTAGATAGAATTCTATTTATATATTAAGTTTTATTTCCTCAAGCTGTTTTTTTGAATATTATTCTCATCTTTTCAAAAAAGATTTAATATTATTTTATTACTTGTTCCATATTCTTCTTTCTAATATAACCTTTCTTTAGTATAATTAGACTGCTCTTAATGAGAGCAGTCTAATGTCTTAATTTTTGTTTTGATTAGAATTTATAATTGAATCTTACACCATATTTAATAGATGAATCTTTTTTATGACTTTCATCTGCTGCCTCCACTTCAAATGTTACTCCCATGTGGTTAGCTTTTTCTATTGTAAGTCCAACTTTTCCACTTAATTTACCTTCTCTTTCTTCTGGAGTGATTAAACTGTAATATCCTTCTCCACCATTTTTAAGTCTTGCTTTGTTTCCATCATAGTTATCTCCAAATTCATATGCATATTTTACATCTGCTGTTACTTTTACAGATATATCATTTCCTGCATAGATTCTTTGAGATGCCTTCACTCCAGCTCCTGCCTGTATACTTAGATAATCATTGTCTTTTATCTGCACTTCAAGTCCGCCTTTGCTTCCAGCGCTTTCTTTGAAGTCATCTATTTTTCCATATTCTAAATCTAAATCAGCATATACATCCAACTGTCTAGAAAAATCTGTATAGATAATCTTTGTAATTCTGTTATCAAGTGCTACAGAGTAAGTATTGTACTCTCCCTTATTTTCAAATGTTTCTTGAAGGTTAAGTTTTCTCTTAGCAATATGTCTGTTGTATCCAAGTTCTATTCTTGACAGCCATGATACTTTATGTTCCTCACTTAGATTTTTAACTCTATGTGCTCCCACTCTTAATGAGTATACATCCTCTTTTGATCCACCGTCATCAAAATCAAATTTCGATCCAACAAATCCTAGTGTATATCCATATTTATTTCCATACTCTGTTCCTTCTTTTTCCTTCATATATAGAAGGCCCATTATCTTGTAATCATAGTCATCTATTCCTATAGTTGAATCCTTATAGTTTCCATCAGTATAGATAACACTGTATTTACTGCTGTCTTTAGTTAGGTTATATGAAGACTCAAGTTCATAAAAAGAGTTATCAAATGCTCTGTTGATATCCTGCATTCTTCCTTGAATAGTTGCATATATATCTCCTCTAAATTCTGCAAGTTTTCTTGAAGTTTCTCCAGCAAAATTATTGGAATCTAAACCTTCTAGATAAGCATTTAAACCTTTTAAGATATCAGCATCTTTTCCTTTGCCATTACTATTTTTAAGAATGTTATCTAGTCCTTTATCCATAGTATCAAATTGTTCTCCAATTGTAAGATCGGCATAAGGCCTTTTAGCTATTACTAAACTTCCTGTACTTGTTACTTTTGCTACAAATAGAGGAGAAGTTACAGCAGTAAGTTTATTTCCAGTAACTGCTCCAGCTGCTGTATTTACAAATCCTTCTATTTCATAAGAAATTCCATTTCCTGTTAAAGCGAAATTCGGTAACAATCTTACTTCACCGTTTACACTATTTGCATTAAATAGTGGAGTATTTGTAGTAACATCTACATAAGCCCCATTTACTATAACATTTCCTACTGTTGAAAGACTTCCTCCAATAGATACATATTTATCATTAATCAGGATATTTCCTTTATTATCTATTGTGACTGATCCAATATTAGCTACACTTGAAGTTGACTCAACTATTCCATTTCCCCCTGGAGTGATTTCGATGTTTCCATTATTAATTACATATCCTCCTCCACTTATTCCAGTTCCATTAAGAATAGACATACTTCCTTTATTAATTAAAGAAGCTCCTGCACTTACATACATTCCAATTCCTTCATTTATGTTAATTATTCCAGAATTCACAATACTTCCTCCATTATATGCTGCCATTCCTATTGAATCAGCTTCACAAGATGCTAAAGTACTTCCTATATTTATTGTTCCTTTATTTTCAGCAGTTCCATTGTTCTGAACTAATATTCCCACTCCTCCTGCATCAATATTCATAGTTCCATTATTTATAAAAGTTGTTCCAGTTCCAGATACATATACTCCTACTGAATGGTCATAAGCTGTTGTTATAATTCCAGAACTTGTATTTTCTCCAACACTTCCACCTGATAAATAAATTCCTATTGAATTTTTGTGATTATCTAATTCTGTATGACTTCCATTAATATTTGTTTCTCCTACAGTTATATATCCAGAATTTTTAATAATATTTTTTCCATCAGAAAAAATTCCTATTGCTGAAGTGCCTAGGGACATATTTGCAGTATTATTAACAGTTATCGAATTTATTGCTCTTGATGTAGAGTTTTCTTGCACATATATTCCATAAGCACTCTCTCCTATCTTCCAATTTCCATTTGTAGTTATTGTATTTCCAGAGTTAGCATTAAGTTTATAGATTCCTACAGATTCTTTTCCTACTGTCATATCTCCTGTATATTCTATATTTCCTTTTCCAGTACTTATAATTCCAAGACTATTTCCTTCTCCTACTGTCATATTTCCTGTAACAGATATATTAGTTCCTTGACCATAAATTCCTATTGAGCTATTTTCTCCTATATTCATGTTATTCATATTGACATCTATTTTTTCTAAACCTGTTCCTCCAGCATAGAAACCTAATGTATTTTTTCCAGTAGTCAAGCTTCCATCAGTATAAGTTACACTTCCTCCTGGTACTAATCCATATGCATATACTCCAATGCTATTGTCTCCAATAGTTATATCCCCAGTTCCTTTATATGAACCTTTATCTATAGCTATCCCTATTGAAGAAAGTTGTTTATCTTCAGAATATAAAGATTCTTTTATTGATATAGATCCTGTTGTCAAATTTGAATTTTGTGCATATACTCCAATATTTCCAGAACCACTTACTGACACTTTATCAACAGCTGTTACAGAATTTTTTGTAAATACTCCTAGTTTATTATTACCATTTTTTACTGATATTTCACTTGTTATAGAGTTATTTCCATTAGTTATTGCAGTAAGAATAGAATAATTATTTTGAATCATAGTTGGAAGTGTAATTACTCCAGTTGAATTCAAGTAATATCCTCCAATAGAATAATTATCTTTATCCCCTGTATTAAGTGTTACTGTTCCTGATGCTACTCCAGATATTGCTCCATCTATGAAGTAACCTACTCCTTTAGTAACATTTACAGTCCCAATATCAGAAATATTTCCAAAACCACTATACATTCCTACTCCACCATTAAATACATCTATACTTCCTGTATTTTTTATAGTGCCAATATCTGTATAAATTCCTACAGTATTTGTTCCCTCAGTTCTAATGGTTCCTTTATTTTCTACTGTTACTGTAGCTCCTGTACCTGTGGCTGCTAATCCAAGCCCTCCACCTTTTACATTAATTATTCCTGATAATGTGTTCTCAATTACATAAGGTCCTCCAACAGTATATACTCCTAACAATCCTGCTGAACCATTATCTATAGTTATAGTTCCAGAATTTGATAAGCTTCCATTTTTAGCAGCTGCTAAAGTTCCTGTTCCTGTTGCCATATTTATATTAGCACCAAGATTAACTGTTCCTCCATCATTAAAAGTTAGTATTCCTCCATCTCCTTTAAAATTAACTTCTAATGTTCCAGTAGTTCCAACATTAACTACAGTTCCTGTCCCAGCATAGACACCTATCCCTGAATTTGTAATATTTATACTTCCAGCATTTGCATTTAGCGTAGTTCCACTATCTTTTAGGTATATCCCTATAGCTCCATCACCTACATTTGTTTCGGCATTATAATTTATTGTATTTCCATTTTCTGTATAAATTCCTACAGTATCAGCTCCTGAAACACTTATTATAGTATTTATGATAGAATATGTCTCTCCTGTTCCACCCAAAAACAATCCTAATGATGTTGATGTACTACCTAATGATGTTTTTCCAGTATTTATTTTTGCTCCATTTAGAATAGTGTTGCCATCTTCTAAATAAACTGTTATGGTATTTTCTGAATTAGATGCATCAATAGTTCCTGAAATTACAGAACCACTTTCAGCATATACTCCTATTCCTTGTGTTCCTTTTATTGTTACTGGAAAATCAACAAATGCACTATTCTTTGCATATATTCCTATTGAGTTCTCAGTCTTTAAGGCTATTACTCCAGCATTTGTTACTTGTCCAGTTCCAGTGCCATCAAGAAGTATTCCAGTTCCTTGATCATTAACATTTATAGTTCCAGATATTCCATCAAATTTATTTCCACTATCTTTTACAAAAACTCCTGTTCCTGTTGTAACATTTATAGTTCCAAAATTTTTACCTGAATTTGCTCCAAGACCTGCAATATACATTCCTATGTTACTTCCAGTTTCTATAGTGCCTTCATTTCTTACTAAAGCTGTTTTTCCAGTTGTAGCTTCTGCTACCATTCCTACTGCTAAAGTTCCTAAATCTGTTAATGTTATTACTTTTTCAACTGAATTTATGGCAGTTCCGTCCTCAACATAAATTCCAATTCCTTCAACATCATTCATAACTATGTCAGCATTTGAAATATAGTTTGAGTTATCACTTATATATACTCCTATACTTCCTGAATTACTGACCCCTGTTATTATTTTTTTATTGTTTGTTAAATTTATTCCATCTGCTGCATAAATAGCTATACTTTCACTATTCATTAAGTTAATTTGTACATCATTAACAACTGTATTTGTTGAATTTCCTTTGCTATAGTAAAGGCCTATATTTTTCTCTGATGATGTGTTATTAAATGTTACTCCTGCTCCACTTGCATAAGCTCCATCTGTTAAATACATACCAGTTCCAATTCCGGTTGTTGTATTAAGAATAAGTCCTGTTGATTCAACTGTTAGCTTGCCTCCAGTTGCATATATACCTACTGCTCCCTCAGATGAATTCCCTGTAGCAGTAACTATACCTGCTATGCTTGATTTTCCATCTACAAAAATACCTGTTGTTTTTGCACCTTCTGCTGTAACTTTTACATCTAAATTATTTTCTCCTTTAGAGTAAATACCAATAGCTTCATTTTTAACTAATATTTCTCCTTTTCCTAAATAATTATTTGAAGCAATTGTATTCTCAAGATAAATTCCAACTGATTTATTTCCTTGGGTATTTGGTTGTGATACTCCATCTACAGTAAAAGTTTTTCCTGCTACTAATGAAATCTCAGATCCATCTTTTCCATAAATAAATATATTTTTCTTTTCATTATTCTCATCATAAGTGATATCATTTGTAATTTTCACTTGTGCCTTTTCACTAAATGTTCCTACACTTAAGTCTTGATTGAATACAATATTATTTCCAATGATCTCTGCAGTTGCTCCATCTTTCACATATATTCCAGTTGAGCCTTTTACGTTTAAATCAATAGTCCCTGTATTTTTAACTGTATTTCCTACTCCACTTATAAATATTCCCAATTGAGAGCTATCAGTTAAATTTATTTTATTTGCATTAATTATATTTCCACTTGTACTATATATTCCTATTGCATCAGCTTTTCCTATTTCTAAATCAATAATTCCATTATTAGTTACTGTATTAATTGAAGATCCTTTTAGATATAGCCCTACTCCACTTTCTCCTACTTTTATATTTCCATTTGAAACCAAATTCATATTTTCAGAATAAATTGCTATTCCTTTAGAAAAATTTTGAGCATCTATTGCTATATTTATACTTTGTACTTCATTTCCAGTACCTTTATAAAATAATCCTATTTTTCCAAGATTGTCTGTTCCTACATTATTCAATGTTACTGTAGTAGCTGAAATAGTAGAAGTTCCATCTGCTACTACTCCAATTGCATCTCCACCTAAATTGATTACTCCTAAATCACTTATTTCTGAATTGTTTTGAGCATATATCCCTATTCCTTCATTTCCAGTTGTTATACTTCCTGTATTAGAAATAATAGCTTTCTCTCCATAAATTCCTACGGTTGTTGCTAAAGATGTTGAATTTCCTACTGTTATTGAACCAAGATTATTCAATTTAAATTCATTATTAGAAGCTGATTTATTATTATTTATTCCATAAATTCCTATGCTTCCTATTCCATTAAGATATATTTCATTGAAATTATTTATCTCTAATGTTCCTTCTTCTGCTTTTCCACCAAATTCATTTTCTTTTATATTTCCTGCAATATCTTCTCTATATGCCATTCCAAAGATACCTATTCCTTGTTCTCCAGCAACTGTTATTTTTCCTAAGTTAGCTATTTTACTTCCATTTACAGCATAAATACCTACTCCACCATTATTTTCATAGTTTCCTTCAGTTTCTATTTTTATTTCACTACTATTATCTAATGATACTCTTCCAAAGTTTATATATGCTCCAATAGCTCCTGAGCCTGTTGTGTCATCCCTATCAGCTATAATTGTTGAGCTAACTAAATGTATTCCTGTTTCAGAGTTATTCAAAGCAGCTCTGCTTGAGTTCATTTCTAATCCTACAACCTGATTATTAAACCTAGCTGCCTGATTATTATTTAATATAGCTTTTATTGTACTATTTGTTGCTGTGGCTACTAACCTCTGTCCTAAAAATCTATTATAATAAAAATTTCCATCTAGTTGAGCCTGAGTTTCTCCTACTGCACCTGTTCCACTCTTATCCAAGTTTCCAATAGCAATGCTTCCTCCATCAACAGCAGCAGTTTTATATTCATCTATACCACTAACAGATTCTATTAAATCAGATAAATCATTTCCTATAGCATTGACTATAGTAGTTTCAAGATCAGTTGTGTCAAGTCCTGTTGCATTTTTTAAATTGAAGACTATTACATCATCAGATTCTACTCTTATTCTTGTGTTTTCATTAAATATTACAGGACTACTTCCACTCAAGTCAAGTTCTGTAGCTGTTGCTTTTCCGCCAAGAATTATTTTTCCATCTGATAAATCAATTATTCCATCACCATCTGAATAAACAGCATATCCTGTTCCAGAGTAATCAACCACAGAACCTTTCAATTCTATTTTTGATCCATTCCCTATTGAAACTACACCTGCTCCACCATCTTCAGCTTTTAAATAATAGTTATTTGCTTCTATTAATCCACCAGAAGATTTATTGAAAGATAATAATCCTATTCCTTCAGCTTTTCCACTTTCTCCTTTTATATACATATCAGGATTCAATGATGTCCCTGTAAGAGAATCTTTAGTTAGAATTATTTTCCCACTATCTGCTGTAAATGCTCCAAAATTACCTCCATATATATTTATTTTACCTTTTAAAGTTAACTCTGTTCCTAAATTTGTAGCAAATATTCCAACAGCTCCTTTAGTGCTATTATCAGCTTTCCCTACATTTATATCTTCTATGTCTACAATTCCTTTTTTTCCACTATTTTGTAATATTCCTACAGAATTAGTTCCACCTAAAATATTTAGCTCTCCTTTAGAAACAACTTTCCCTTCATCTATTAAAATCCCTACATTAGAATCTCCTCCTAGAATATTTATATATCCAATTCCAAGATTATGTGTAGAATTATTTATTACTCCAATCCCTATACTTCCTTTATTTCCTTCAAAAATTCTTATACCATGTGTATTTAATGATAAATCTGCACCTGAAAGTATTCCAGTAGCTCCATCAATTGTTGTCAAATCACTATTTCCCAAAGGATCATTTGTTATTTGTATTCCTTGAGTTTCATTAGAGTCTGATGTATAAGTTTTATTCCCTGTTCCACTATCATCTCCTAAATCTATATAAACATTCCCCTTTATCTTTCCGATTGAATTTAAAGTTGTTGTATAAGTATCTGATGTTGAAGTTCCGCTTCCTACATCTTCTTCATAAACATTTACATTTACAGTTGATGCAGCTTGACCTGGTACATATAACCCTATGCTTTTATCTCCATATAGTGTTATTGGAGCTGGGTTGCCATCTTTACTTACCAATTGAATCTCTACTGTTCCTCTCCCCATATCTATTTCTGAAGAGTCAGTTGGCCATCCAGTAGGATAGTGAACAATTGTTTCTTGATAAGCTGGAGCTACTATAGGAAATCCATATTCTGGATACTTTGTCCAATCAGGTACTCCTCCATTTGCACTACAATCAACTCCTACCAAATCTAATGTTGATGTCAAACTTCCTCTATCATCCTTAGAGTAATAAACTGTTCCATTACTTGTCCCTATATTTTTTAAATAAATCCCAGCACTTCCAGCACCATATATTTTCATTTCTCCTCTATTGACAATAGAAAATGTTGGATCATAGCTTCCTCCAGAACTATATGGATTATAGCTATAGGCAGATTTGATATCATCATAGCTTGAATAATATATGTTGCTATTAGAAATATCATAAACTTGTGGATTTCCACCTGTTGGATTTGTTTCCCATGTATTCCAATTATGATTTGAAAAATCTCTTTTATATACATATATATCAGTAATTGGTCCATAATTATACCCAGAATCAATTATATACCCTACACTATTTTTAGTATAAACATCTATCTTTCCAGTACTTCCATTATACATAATATCATGAGGAGCTCCTGATAAATCTCTTGAAACAACAAATACAGCATTTATTCCACCATATTGATTACTTCCATCACTGAAAGGCTGAATTTTTATATTTCCAGTATTTATTATTACATTTTTTCCTCTTCCATAATGATCATATTGGTTATTTAAAGAAAGATTTCCTCCTTCTAATATTATATTTCCGCTATTGCTAAACACACTATAAGTATTTTCAGACTTATAATTATCTAAATTATTTATTATATCATTCCATGCATCTAATGTTTCTGTATCTTTTCCTACCATACTTGAAGCGATTTTTAATCTTTCTTCAACATTTTTCTTATTAGTTCCACCATGCATATCCATATGTATGAATTCATCTGTATATATATTGGGATCTTCTGCCATTCTTGTAATTACAAAGTTTCCATTTGTATAAGTTGGGTATTGTTCTAGTTGTCTCATAAAGCCTCTTTGTCCTTCCATAGAGATTTTAAAAGTACCATTTGTAGTTAATCCATAAATAGATTGATATGTTTCTCCTGCTGGTCTGCTAAGAGAAATATCCCCTGTAGCATCCATAGAACCTATATTTACTACATCATAATTAGAATATGAATATTCCCAAAAATTATCATATTCAATTGTTAGGTCACTACCTTCCTTTCTTATTATTTTAAAATCACCATTTAATACTCCTACATGAGATATAACTGAGTTATTTCCATTAGGGTTATCAACATAAACTTCATATCCATTTCCATTTGATATAACATTTATTTCTATAGTTGGAAATGTTGGGATATTAATGACAGGTATTGATGGTACTTCTGGCAGAACTATCATAGTAGGGTCAAAAGTATCTGGAGTTATAGGAGAACCTACAATTACAATTTTATCTTCTGGAACTATTGGAGTTTTTGGAGATGTTATTGTTGTTTCTATCTTATTAACAGATACTGGTGTTGATACATTTACAGGAAGAGGAGTCCCTGATGTAGGAGATGTAGGTATATTTACTACTAAATTTGGAATAGAAGGTACTTTTACATCTGGAGATTCCATTGATATATTTATATCTTTATTTATAACTGGAAGCTTTGGTTTTATTAACTTAATATTTACACCTAAATTTATTTCTTCTCTAAATACTGTATCATCAACAGCTACTCCATTTCCTGTTACTATTTTATCTTTTCCAATATTTTCAGTTGTTCTAAGTAAACTTCTACCACTTTTTGTTCCATAGTGCTTGTTGACTGCATCTACAGTTTCTGCAAATTCCTTATCTGTTCTGTTTTTCATTTTTCCATTATCTAAATATTGATAAGTAAAAAATATCTGTGTGCTGTTGAATAAAGGCTTTGAATAAAAATCTCCCTTTCTTACAAGCTCAACAAAGTCTGCATTATATTCTTTTATCAGTCTTTCATTTTCTGCTATTTTCCTTTTTATTTCTTCTCGTTCTGTTTGAATCCTAGTTAAAAGATCGCTTTTAGTTTCCTGTATTTCCTCTGCTGTTATTCCTGCACCTAAAGATATTCCTCCTGTTATCATGAAGGCTATCAAAAGCGAAAGAGAATAACTGACTTTTCTTTTTAAAAATCTCTTTAAAGATTTTTCTATGTTACCTTTTATCATAAAATCTTCCCCCTATTTAATTTCTTGTTCTTATTTTTTGTTCTATTTTATCTAATCTAGTTAAATATTCATTAAGCTTCTCATTTTCAACTAAAAGAAATTCAATTTCATTATTGTTAGTTTTGAACTTATCATATACTTTATCAAATTTTTGACTTAAAAATACCCTGTTTTCATCTGTTTCCATCCCCAAAACTTCTTCAAGCTTCATAATTTCTTCTTCTTCCATTTTTAGGAAATCCATTCTCTCCTTACTAATTTCAAAGGCTGCTCCTGCTGCAACTATCCTAGCTTCAGGATTATTTTCACTTCTGAATACCTTCTCTTCAAGAGATTCATTCATATCTCTTTTGATTTCCTCAATTACTTTTTTTCCTTCCTTTTCCTTAGCTTTTTTTGCTGATAATCTTGCTTTCTCTTCTACTTTCTTTGCTTTTTCAGTCTCTTCAATAGCTTTTAATTTTGCCTTTTCTTCAGCTTGAATTTCCTTCTTTATCTGTTCAAGAACTTTTTTTCCCTCTTTTTCACTTATTTCTTGTGAATAAAGTACTTTTGTTAAACAAGATAGTAAAAGAAATATTCTAAACATTTTCTTCATGCTCTTTCCCCCTTACCAAATTAGTAAAAATATAATATCTAATAACTTTTTATTTCTTCTTTCATTTAACTTGAAGTTTTTAAAGCATTATTTATTCATTTGCTCAAGTAAAAACTTTACTTTTATAAGAATATTTATTTTTAGTTTTTGCATCTTAGTACACTTATATATAGAGATTATTGTAATTTTTTCTGCTTTAATATCTTTTTAAATGAATTAATTTCAAATCTATTTCTGGTCATAGTTCAAGAATAAAAAAGAACTTAATAACAGAATAATATTTTAAAAATTTCACAAGTTCTCTTATATAGTATTATTTCAGTTAAAATTATATTATAAGTTTATTCTCAGTTATAAAAAGATTTATTTCCTCTGTATCTATTTTTTTCACTCCTTTTATTTTGCATAAATTTTCAGGATCCCAAAGAAATATAGGAAATTTTTTTAAATAATTAGATAATTTTTCATCAAAATCTTTTTTCTTTTCATCAAAAATAGCTATACCATAATTTTTTCCGAATCTATCAACAAGTTTTAAATTAATCAAACCATATTTTAAAGAAATAACTTGTGAAAAGCAAAATAATTCTTTTTTTCTATTAAAGTATAACTTTAAAATTGATTCTATTTCATTTTTTTCCAAAATATACATTCTATTATTTAACTTGTATATATTATTTTTTAAAGTGCTTCTTACTTCTTTTTTTAAAAGTTTTATTAGGACATCAGTATTGTTCTCATCTTTTCTTTTTATTTTTTTCAAACCTGACATTATAACATCATATTCTTCTTTGGTAAATCTATTACCAAAAATTCTATATACTTTGTTAGTTCTCACTTCCATAATTAGTTCTCCTATTATAAAAATTAATTTTCTGAAATGTCATTTATCTTTCTAAAAAGCATTATTAAAATTTTATTTCTTTTTTTATATTTTTTTTTCAAAATATCCATACTTTCATTTATAAAGTCATATTCGAGCTTTGAAACACGGCACCCTAAGATAAAATATGGTTTTCTCCCACTTCCAATTGGTCTTCCTCTTTTCTTTTTTTCTTCCATCAAGATATCTCCTTATTAAAACAAATATTTAATTCCAATAGTAATTCTTGAATCTCTATATCCATTTCTTCCCCATTGATGAGAAATATTTCCCCAAAGGTTAATGTTAGGATTTACTTTTACTTCTGTTCCAACTTTTATTTCTCCAATATCTTTTGTTCCTCTTATCTTATTATTTACATCATCCATTGATACTTTAACATTCCTGCTGTTATGAATCCAGTTTGCTTCAACAAAAGGCTGAATTTCCTTTCTATTGTCTCTATCAGCGGAATTGAAATGATTTGTATATATTCTTGCTCCTATACGAGTTTGAATATTTCCATCTCCTT
>OLSH01000471.1_pt1 | contig 35104 bp, 30 predicted proteins | sample 1643221 | NCBI WGS metagenome assembly OLSH01 (sample SAMEA3136681, study PRJEB25190) | human gut metagenome | biome: human gut; feature: human-associated habitat; material: faeces | place: Austria | collected 2013 | reverse complement strand
ATATTTCATCTTTATTTTCGATTTTTGAAGTGTCAACTTATTCAGTACACTACAAAGAAACACTTTAATATGCTATATATTAGAGTGTTATAGGTGATGTGGGAAACGGTAAAGACAAGTATCTGTCCGTCATCTGTATCGTATATCGTGTGGCGACTACAGCAGAGGCGGCAAAGAGAGTCCGGAATGGGCAGTAGAAAAGGAAAACTAAGAAGAAAGACAACAACGAAGAAATTATTTTTCATGAGAGGAGTAAGTTCTGCATTACTTTTTTTCATTTTTCCCTGTTACCTTTTCCTTATTTCGGGTATAGAAGGTAGAAAATGTCCTTTTACCTTGTTTTTGTCCTTTATTATAAAAAGGTGCTTTTAGTGGGTGTACAAGCTATATAAGCCGTTTGCGGAGTAAAACAAGGTAATATTTTTTTTGCAAACAATCTTGTTGCAAATGAAGCTATAAAGGTAATTAACTTAATTTTGAAACTGTAATAATAGATGGAAATAATGAACGATAAAGCACATATACCCTATCACACGGCAAGGCGTTTCTTGATAGATCTTATTAAGAATAATGATTTCTCGGGTGATGATGAGATCATAAAATTGTTGCATTCTATTTTACAGGGAAAGTCTTGTTTAAATTACTTTACCGATGGGGTTGTAAGCCGCATTCGTATTGATAAAGAAACGCGCATTTTTCTTCTTGATTATTCGGATCAAGAAGTGAAGATGCCTTGCCTGCCCAAGACCGTGTTTCTGCTTTTCCTGATTCATCCCGAAGGAGTGAATTTTAAGGGGATGCGTGCCTACTTGCAGGAGCTATATAATATCTATCAGATTGTGATGAAGAAGAATATTGAAGCGGACAAGATCAAACAGATACTTAGCAATCTGGTAGACCCAATGAGTAACAGCATTTACGAGGCTTGTTCCATTATCCGCAACAGGCTGCTCAAGGTGGCGGGGCCTTCGCGGATGAAGTTTTATGATATCACAGGCAAGCGGGGCGGATGCCATCACATCACGCTGGACCGGGAATTGGTGATCATGGAACATGAGAAGCTGGAGAAGATGATGAATAAATGAATTGTATTAATTTATTAGATATTATTATGAAGAACTTAATTAGCGGATTATTATTTATTGGGGCTTTGATATGCTCGGAGATGCATATACAAGCTCAGAACATGAACTTGGCGGGTGTATACGAAGCTAACACGAAAGCCAATGGTGGAGTCAGACAACTTTATGCCGTGCTCGATTTTAATACGAGCCAGGTCAAGGACTTCACCCAGTTGTTTACCGGAAAGACGGCACAATTCAAACTGTTGCCTGAAGACTTTATGAACGTCAAGAAACTGAAGAAGAGATTTGCCGGAAACACCGCAGCAGGCTTTGTGAGGTATCGTGAGAAGTTCTTATTATCTTTCACAGAAGAGTTGAAACTGACCAACCCGCGACTGGAAGCAGGTATGATTGTGGTTGACTGGGAAAATCACTCTGGTGTGAAAGGCAAATGTGGCATCATCGTAAAGGAAGATAACTCCATTGAATTCGTAGGACTGACCAGTCTGGATCGCACCTTGAACCCGGACGGATTGACCGTCACTTGTGTGGAAGACCGTTGTCTGGCTGATGTGCCCCGGGCTAAGAGTACGGCAGAAGGTATAGAAAACTATTTGGCAGAGTATAATAAGAAGCCGGAACCGGCACCGCAGCCGAATGCAAACGTAGCACAGTCATCAGCCGAACCGGCTGCTGCACCTGCTGCCGGCGCACCTGCGAAACCTCATCGGACAGCCAACACCAAACTTATTACTATTGACAGTGACTCACAAGGCGCATACGGCACTCGCTTTTGTGGAGGATTAGCCTATGTGAGGACTAATAAGAATGGTAATTATTATATGGATAAGTCCGGTAATAGAATTTTTGATTATTATCCCCGACAATCTGGTCATATCCCTTCTTTCTCGGATAGCGTAGCTATTGATTGTGAGCAATTCAAAACAGCTATCCTTGTCAATCGTAAGGGAGAAATTATTCGCAAAGTAGCTAACATTCGGAGAGTGACCAACTTTGTGGATGGTATTGCTGCTGTAACAGTTATTGTTCCGGGACGCCCGCTTCCTGACTATCGGAATATGTATATGAATACAAAAGGAGAACTTGTTTTTAAACACCTTTCTGAACCAATGACAATGGAAAATTTGAAAGAGGTACGTCCGATGTGTGATAGTCTGATTGCTTATTATAGTTACGGCAAAAGTCTGTGGGGATTCCGCGACGTAAATGGAAAAGTTATTGTGGAACCACAGTTCATTGAAGCCCATAATTTCAGTGAAGGAATGGCTGCTGTGAAAATAAAGACTAATGGCGGAGCAGATAAATGGGGCTACATAAATAAAGCGGGAATATTTGTTATACAACCGGCTTATTCTAATGAACCGGGTGATTTTCACAACCAAAGAGCCTATGTTCAGAATAAAGAAGGACGTTACTTTTATATTGATTCCACAAGTAAGATTTTAAGTAATCCTTTCATTAGGGTTTCTGATTTTCATAATTCTAAAGCTTTTGTGCAGGGTGATGGGCCTTGTATGTTAGTGGATACGATGTTTAAATCCGTTGCTACTTTAAGAGTTAAAATGGATTATCTGACCCGAGTAATCTATGTGGGAAATGATATCTATTTGGATGATTGTCTTCTTTCTCCTCGTGGCGAAGTGCTGTTGAAAGGAGTGAAAGAACCTTTCTATGAGGATTTGTCAGCGGGTTCTACTACTTCTTATAATTCGGCTGATGAGATTTATCATAATGGGTATATCAACCGAAAAGGAGAATATGTCATCGAGTTTGTAGAATCATCTTTCTGATATGGTTATGGAAAATAAAGCATTTACGAGAAAAGTTTTGATGGTGTGCATATTGCTTGTTTGCTCAACGCATGCCATGTATGCTCAATCATTCCTCAAGAAATTAGGGAAAGCCGTTGAGCGTGAACTCTTTTCTCCTGCCGGCAGTAGTGACGGTAGAAGAGATGTGTCTGCAACCAAAGTTACTTCTCCCGATCCGGAAGTGAAAGTAGAACTTCGGGATTGTGAACAGTCGGGAGATTTTGTAAAAATCAGTTTGCTGATAATAAACCAAAGCCAGTTGGAGTTTGCTTTGCAACTGGAAGCCGATGATGGAGAAAGCATTGCTTTCGACCCTGAAGGGAATGTCTATAAATGCGGCATAACCTTTAAATTTGGTGGTCAGCAGGGAGATGTGGCGCAATGTTTCCTACCCAGGGATACTCCCGTGAAGTGCCTGGTGTCTATTCCTGTGGAAGAACCGATAGATTTGCTCACGAAGGTGATTATCTTCTGCCGGGGGATAAACGCCACTTTGGAGAAAGATCAACTTCAGTTGACGAATGTACCTGTGATGCATAATGAACTTACTTATTAAATTAATGATATGAACGAGAAAGAAAAGAAACAGAAGTTTCTGCAACTGCAATTCTGTATGTTGCTGTTAGCACTTACATTACTGCCCGAATTTAGTTTGACGAGTCTTTTGGGCTTGCCGAGTTTTGACATTCCTGTGTTCTGTTGCCAGTTGGCGGGACTTATTGGCGGTGGCTTGGCACTGTTCCGATTTTATCAGTCTGCCCAAGCGGCTTCTATGCCTCTGCCCATGCCATTTCTGGCTTCTGCTGCCGGTGGTATGCTGGTTGCCTTAGTCACAATGTTTCCCGGAATACCTTCCTGGCTGGAATACATCGGATTGATAGCATTGCTGATTGCTTTGTATTTGGCAAAGGATAGTGTAGGTATCCAGTGGAAATGCTGGGGAAGCCAGGGGGCTTACCTCATTCTACTGGCAGTTTTGCTGCATGTGTACGATGGCATTGGCGATACGTTGCTGACAGGATTAGCCGCTCTTGTCGGACTTATCTTCTATTTTGTCGGATTGGGTAAGCTGAAATCTATACTTGATGATAACGGAATTCAGGGAGTTTCTAAACTGAAAATAGCTGTGATTCTGGGTATCGTTGCTGTAATTATCGGAATGTTGCCGTTGATAGGCGGTATCATTGGGGGAATTATTGCCATTGTTGCCTTTGTTTTCGAATTCATCGGTTACGGAGCTTTGCAGAAGTCAGCCACGGTGGGTCACGAAGGACAGGCCGGGGCAGGGAAGCTGCGTATCAGCATGATTATTGTGCTGGTAGGGGTTATCTTAGGTTTCTTTCCGGGTATAGGCGGCACGCTTCAGGCTTTCCTGTCGTTGGTAGCTTTGTGGCTTGTCTTCCTGGGTTGGAATAAGATACTCTTCGGTTTGGAGGGAGAAGTGGAGAAAACAGTATTAACTTAATAAGAAAAGGAAAATATGAAAGTAATGAAAGTGTGGCTTGTTGCCCTTTGTGGTGTGACTGTGTTGTCGGCATGTGGCGGTGGAACCGTGAAAAAAGAGAAGAAATCGGATCTTTCCGAAATGTTCATGAATGGTAAGGTAAAGGAGTTGACGGAACATACTGAAGGGGCAACCTCCAGCCAGACATATAAGTTTAATGAAAGCGGGTATATTACTGAAGTTTCTCAGACCGATGTGCGCTCCAATAAGAATACTGTATTGGTAAAGAACGAATATGATGAAAAAGGAAAACTGGTTGCAACTTGTTTCTACAACAGTATGGACGGTGGTCTGCAACGGAAGCAGGCGTTCAATGCAGATGGCAATATAACGGAGGAACTGGACTTCAGCCGTAATTATAGTGGCGAAGGCGGCGAATTTATCGTAAGTGGCCGCAGACTCTATAAATATGATGAAAAAGGGCTTTTGATTAGCTCCTGGTCAGAGAATAACGAACAGAACCGTTCAGAATATGAATGTGATGCAGCGGGAAATACCTTAAAACGTACGGATTACTATCAGGATGAACCGAGCCTGATTCTTAGCAATAGCTATAAATATGATGGCGATGGCAATATCACGGAAGAAGTGAAATATTTCCAGGAACTCCCCAAACGGAAAGATAAGGATCTGAAAGCGGGGGAGATAGAGCAGAAGACTGTACGTAAGTTTAACGGCAAGGGACAACAAACAGAGGAAACCATATATTATTATGAGTTCGACACAAAACAGAAGAAGTCCGTTCCATTACGCCGCCAGACGCTGACCTGTGATTATACGGATTTCGATGCCATTCTGAAAAGCGTTTATACCACTTATAAATATAAGGACGGTGAGGAGGAGAAAGTTTCAGAGAAGATTATTGATTGTGTTTATCTGTTGGATGACCATAATAACTGGACGTCAATGGATAATCAGATGGATAATGAAACCGTAAATACGGTGAACCGGACGATTACTTATTACGAATAAGGAAAAGACAAAGGCTGCTTCAAGTCAGATTCAGCAGAAGAGTAATATAAATCTGGTTTGAGGCGGCCTTTGTTATATCTAAGAATGAAATATTTATAGTAACTTAAACTCGTATCCTTCCTCTTCCAGGAAATCCAATGCCCGCGGCAGTGCATATTGCAGGTTGCCGTTATTCCAGGACTTCAGCGAGTCATGAAAAGTGATAATGGACCCGTTCCGTGCATACCGCATCACATTGGCAAGCACCTGCGGACCACGCAGTTTCTTACTGTAGTCACGCGTCACCAGATCCCACATTACTATCTTATAATGCCGTTTCAAGGTGAAATACTGTCCCCAGCGCATGTGGCCGTGCGGTGGACGGAAGAGGTCTGTTTTCATCAGCTCATTCGCCTTGTCCGTATTGGCAAGATAGTTGTCGGACAGATATTCGAACCCGCGGATATGGTTGAATGTATGGTTTCCGATGCGGTGGCCGCCATTTACTACCATTTGGAATACGTCGGGATGCTTGCGTATATTGTCTCCCACCATGAAGAAGGTGGCTTTGATGTCATGTTTATCCAATAGTTCAAGTACCCATGGGGTTACTTCGGGGATGGGGCCATCGTCAAAAGTCAGGTAAACGGATTTCTCGTTCGGATCCATTCGCCAGATGGCACCGGGATATAGCTTTCGGACAAACTCGGGAGGCTGTTCTATAAACACGGTTATTTAGTAGTTAGCGGTTAGTGATAAGTGATTAGCGGTTAGTGTGCGATGTTACGGCACAGCCGTTAATCACTTATCACTAACCGCTAATCGCTATTTCTTATTTCATACGGTCAACACACATCTGATACAATTCGTTCAGCTTGCTGTCGTATATCTGAGCCAGTTCGGAATTATACTTCTGCATGAGCTTCACTTCTGAACTGAGGATAGGCAGATGATAGTCGACGATTTCACGGCTGGACATAGCAAAACGTTGGTCGTCCAGGCTCAGATACCAGGTGAGGTATTCCACAGCCTTGTCGGCAAGTGCCTTCATGATGCTGTCGGCTTTCTCCGTTTCGCCCAGTTGATAGTATGCTTCTGCCATTTGTACGGCACCGTTCTGCCAGTCGTACGGCACATTGTAGGCAGGAATCATCTTCTCTGCATAGTCCAATGCTTTCTTGGCCTTGTCATTCTTTCCTTCACGTATCAACTGACCTACGAGTTGTGAGAAGATACGCCGGTGAGAATAGCACATACGCATGGCGTTTTCATCAATATAGATGCCTTCCTTGTCGATGCCACCAAACTTGAACTTGTTCATCAGGTTGTCATACATCTTCTCGCTATCCAGCTTGACGCCTGTCTTGTCGGTATCGAACGGAGTGAAGCGATAGGTGAGACCTTCCTGTATGAAGTGATTGCCCATGCCGAGGTGGTTCTCCGTACCTACGCTGACTGCCATGTAGATAGGACGTTCCCAATTGGCTTCTGCCAGCATTTCAAGCATCATCAGCTCGCTCTTATAGAGGGCGCGTTTGCCTTTCAGTGAGATGTGCATGTAATCGGGGATACTGTCGCCCGGTATCATCATACCGCTGCGGCGTACAGCTTCCTTATCTACCTTCATCACAATGCTGTCCGTAGGAATTACTTTGAGATCTTCGTTTTTGCTGCGTACCCAATATTTCAGGATGTTCTGCAATTCGTACGGGTTTTCACCGAACTCTTTTTTCACATTCACCAGAGCTTCCGGGTTGCCGTTCAGTGCCTGTTTTTCAGCTTCGGCATAGAGGGCGTCGATGCTCTTCTTATAATCGGGCTGCACAGGGATGTATTCATTCGTTCCTTCCACGTAATCCATACGGTCCCAAGTGATGGGTAATGATGGGGAATCGTAGGCAGGACGCTTCATCTGGTCGATGTACCAATCCGTCTGCAAGTAACTGAGGTTACAAGTACGTGCATCCGTACGGAATCCCTCTGTTTCCTGGTTGTACCACAAGGGGAATGTATCATTATCACCGTTGGTGAAGATAATCGGATTGCCGGTTTCTTGCAGGGACATCAGATAGTTCTGACCGAAGTCGCGTGCCAGGTAGCGGTCGCTACGGTCGTGGTCGTCCCATGTCTGGCTTGCCATCTGTATGGGAACGAACAGGCAGACAACCGATGCCAGTGTTGCGGCCGGAAGTTCCTTCATCTTGGCGTAGTGTTGCAACAGGCGGATAATGCCTGCCACACCCATACCTATCCAAATGGCAAAGGCGTAGAATGATCCGGCGTATGCATAGTCGCGTTCACGCGGCTGGCTCGGTGTCTGGTTCAGGTAGAGCACAATGGCGATACCCGTCATGAAGAACAGGAAGAACACTACCCAGAACTGCTGAATACCTTTCTGGCCGCGGTATGCCTGCCATAAAAGACCGATGATGCCGAGCAATAAAGGCAGACAGTAGAAGACGTTGTGTCCCTTGTTGTTTTGCAGTTCCTGCGGCAACAGACTCTGGTCGCCCACCAGGAAGTTGTCAATGAACGGGATACCTGTGATCCAGTTACCATGTTCTATTTCTCCGCTGCCTTGCAGGTCGTTCTGGCGTCCGGCGAAGTTCCACATGAAGTAGCGCCAATACATCCAGTTGAGCTGGTAGGTGAAGAAGAACTTGATGTTTTCCCATTGTGTGGGCATGTTCACCATTACCATTGTCCCGCACTGATCGTAGGGGATGTCTTCGCCCTTAATGTCTACCCAGGCTTGATATTCCCTGGCGTGCTGACTGCTGTACATGCGTGGGAAAAGCATATTCTGTGCGTATTTGTATTCGATACGTCCGGGGATTTCGATGTAGCTGTCCTTTTCATCGGGAGTGGCTTTCTCCTTACGGATAAATTTAGTTCCGTTGTACGAGATACGTGGTTCGCAATAGCCATTTTTTACATCAAGGGCTACTTTGGAAGAGAATGCCTGTCCGTAGAACAGCGGGCGGGTTCCGTATTGTTCACGACCCAGATATTCACCCAGCGTGAAGATGTCTTCGGGTGAGTTCTGATCCATGGGTGTGTTGGCTGTAGAGCGGATCACGATAATGGCATAAGAAGAATATCCGATGACAATCATCATGGTGCACAACAGCGATGTGTTGAGCGTACGTGCGGAAACACGGTATTTTTCTTTCATGCTTGCCTGCATCTTCGGGCTGAGGTAGAAGAACAGGAAAGCGATAACAATAATACCTATAATTACAGCGCTCGTTCCGTGTCCGTAGAAGGGAATGCCCAGCAAGGCAATCGTCAGTACGAAGGAGATGGACATCCGCATTTTGTTCTTTTCCGTGTAGCTTTCGTATACCCCCCAGATGATGGAGGCTGCCAATACAATGATGTATACCATTACACCGCTGTTGAAAGACATTCCCAGTGTATTCACGAAGAACAGTTCGAACCAGCCGCCTACTTTTACAATACCCGGTACCATGCCATAAAGTACGGCGGCAACCAGAATACCCGAAGCGAGCAATGCCAGTAATGAGCCCTTAGCATTTGCGTTGGGCACTTTCTTGTAATAGTAGACCAGTACGATGGCGGGCAAACAAAGCAAGTTCAGCAAGTGTACACCGATACTAAGTCCCGTCAGGTAAGCGATGAGGATAAGCCAGCGGTCACTGTGAGGTTCGTTCGCCACATCCTCCCATTTCAGTATCAGCCAGAATACAACGGCTGTGAAGAGAGAAGAGAATGCGTAAACTTCACCTTCAACGGCACTGAACCAGAAGGTGTCACTGAATGTATATGCCAGCGCACCCACCAGACCGCTACCCATGATGGTAATCAGTTGTCCGCGGGTAATATTATTTTCATCTGTAACAACAAGTTTGCGCACAAGGTGCGTGATGCTCCAGAACAGGAACAGGATACAAGCGCCACTCATCAGTGCACTCATATAGTTTACCATTTTGGCAACGGTGCTCGGGTCGGAGGCAAATTGTGAGAACAGGTTGGCTACCAGCATGAAGAAAGGTGCTCCGGGCGGGTGTCCTACTTCCAGTTTGTAGCCGGTAGTGATGAACTCCGGGCAGTCCCAAAAGCTTGCAGTCGGCTCAATAGTCATGCAATAGACCGTAGCTGCAATGATGAAAGTAATCCAACCCACAAGGTTGTTTACGGTTCTGTACTGTTTCATTCGGAAAGAATTCGTTATGTTTTTAAGTTATAGCTCTGTATTTTGGTATATACGGCCGCAAATATAGTGATTTAACTGCTAAATGCGTGGAGGTAAGGCATATTTATTAGGATAGGTTAAAAGATATACATTGATTTTTTGTAGAGAATTCCGTAATTCTTTGTGATATAATCTTTATTTTTGCATATAATTTTTAATTGATAGTACACTTATGTCGAATACGAAGAGGATTTATATAGATGAAAGTTGTCATTTGGAAAATGATGGTTTTCCTGTGATGTGTGTGGGCGGCTTGTATGTAGAGGAGGAGAACTGGAAAGAATTATCAGCTAAAATAAAGCAGCTAAAGTTAAAACACCATTCACCGACTGAATTGAAATGGAATAAAGTTTCTTCATCGCGTATGCCTTTGTATAAAGCGTTAATAGATTTTTTCTTTGAGCAGAAGAGTTTGAAGTTTAGTGCTTTGTTGATTAAGCATAAAGAAAACATTAATAATGAACGTTACAATAGTGGTGATCATAACATATTTTATTATAAGGCTATGTTTTATTTGATTCGCGATTTCCAAAGTTCTCATCTTTATAAGGTTTATATGGACATTAAGGATAATCGGGGTAAGGCTCGTCTCAATGTACTTTCTAGAGTACTGAACAGAGTATGCGGAATGAATAAGTATATTTATTTCCAAAATATACGTTCGGAAGAAAGCCAATTTATCCAATTGACGGACTTTTTTATAGGTGCTATTGTATACAAGCAAAGGGGGGATATAGAGAAACAGAGTGAGATAAAGAATGAAATAATTAAGTATATAGAACATAAATCCGGATATTCTATAACAGAGAGTACTCCTCCTTGGGAAAATAAATTTAAGATTTGGGATTTTCAGTTAGCTAAATGATAGGGAAATGGAACTAGAAGATTTAGATGATTTATTTGAAGACTTGGATATCGACAATCCTACGAAAGATCAATTATATAAGATGTATGGCATTTATCTGAATGATTTTGTTTCTTCGACTTTATATTTTGAAGGGCGAAAAATAACAGTTAATAATGTTCTTGTACGTGATAAAAGGGATGGCTATTTTATGAAAAAGCAAAAGTCTTTTGATCATATTGTAACCCGGGAAAATAAGTATTCTGGTAAGAGGCGGTACGATAGAGATCGGGCCAACAAAATACATTGGGTGAAAGTAATCATTGAAAACAGCAAAAGTCCTTTGATAAGGCGCTTTGAAAAAGTAGATGAAGATGGTAATAATAATATTTTGCTTTGGTATCAGGATAAAAGCTATATTGTTATTCTGAGGGAGAAACAACCAGATTTATTTCTGGTGACTGGATATTGTGTAGATGCTACAGAGGAAGGGCGGTTTAAGAGTGAGTATGAAGCATATCAAAATAAAAAAACCTCACTTCGCAGGTGAGGTACGCAACTTTAGGCAATGCGGTTGGAAGAACAAGTCTCTCGCCATATCCTTCACCCTTTGGGTGATGATTCTTATGCAAAGGTAATGACTTTATGGCATTAAAGCAAATAATGCCTTTGATTTAACATAGAACTCATTCATTTCATTCTTCGCAGTGGCAGCACCCGCATCCCTCGTCATGTTTATGCTCTGCCAATATACGATGGGGTAGTGCTCCGTGTCCCAATAACTCTATCGGGCAATTGAAGTTCCGTTCCAGCCACTCTTCGCTTACGCCCGTGTCGGGATGATAATCCAGTGTTTCATTCACGCAGGCAATGGACTTCACTTGTTGCAGTACTGTGCCGATGTCATGGCTGACAAGAATGATGGCGCAGTCGTGGTTAATCTCTGCCAATAGTTCGTAAAGGCGGGCTTCGAAGCGTTTGTCAATATATGTACTGGGTTCGTCGAGAACAACGAGTTGAGGATCGGAGATGATGGCACGTCCCAGCAAAGCACGTTGCAATTGCCCACCGCTTAGTGCACCGATGGCACGTTCTTCCAATCCTTCCAATCCCATGCGGGCAATCACTTGGCGGGCTTTCTCCCGATGTGATGCGGTGAAGCGTGAAATAAGTGACTTCTGTGAACTGAGACCGGAAAGGATTACTTCTTCCACTGTGATGGGGAATTTGCGATCTATGCTGTTGTACTGTGGCAGATATCCCATCTTTAGTGATAAGCGGTTAGTGGTTAGTGATAAGTACTGTGCTGTACTTTCTTGTTTGTCACTAACCGCTAGCCGTTTATCACTATATAATATTTCTCCTCCCGTAGGTTTCAACAGACCGAGTATACATTTGATGAGAGTTGTTTTTCCGCCGCCATTAGGGCCGATGATGCCCAGAAAGTCCCGGTCGTAAACGGTGAGGTTTACGTTGCGTAATACCGTGCGGCTGTCATAGCCGACACTGAGATTCTTTATTTCAATAAGAGGCGTACCCATTTGTTTACTGCTTGACGATGTCTTTAGTTCTTAACGACCAATTCCTTGGCAATGTTCAACATTTCTTCTTCCCAATCGTAAGAAAGCGGGTTGATAGGGATTACCTTCGTTCCCGTCTGTTTGGCAATAATCTCTGCATTGCGACGGTCAAATTCAGGTTGCACGAAGATAACACGGACTTTCTCCTTTTTACAAGTGTCTATCAGATTCTTGAGGTGGGAGGGAGAAGGCTCTTTACCATTTTCTTCGATGGAAATCTGATGCAAGCCGTAGTCGCGGGCAAAGTAAGATAATGCCGGATGATAAATCATGAAAGCACGGTCCGCATTGGGGGTCGACAGCATGTAACAAATAAGGCTATCGGTATGTTCAATCTGGTTGCAGAGACTTTTGTAACGCTCCATATAGACTTCTTCATTGCCTTTGTCGATGGCACACAGTGCATTTACGATATTTCCGGCAATAATCTGTGCATTATAGGCAGAACTCCAAACGTGCGGTTCCACACCAAAAAGATGCTGATGCTCATCGTCTTGGATGGAATCGTGGGCGTGAGGTTCACCGGCATCGTGATGATGATGGGCGTGTGAGGAATCATAAATCAGGTCGATGCCGCGGGAAGTATCGAAGAATTGCAGGTGCGGAGCGTTATCCGTCAGCTTGTCCATCCAGGTTTGTTCAAAACCGATGTAGCCGATCCGGAAGTAGGCTTTGCTTTTGGCAAGATCTACGAGTTGCTGGGGGGTAGGATCGTAGGTTTCCGGACTACTCCCTTTGGGAACCATGCTGATAACGTTGAAGTTATCGCCTGCAATGGCTTCGGTGAAATAGCGTAATGGCTCAATAGTGACGGTGATGACGGGTTTATCGCCTTCACTCTTATTATTCTGGACGCTGCTGTTCTTGCAGGATGCGGCGAGCAAGGCAGCGAGGATGTACAGGAATGTTCGTTTCATTATTATATTTATGGTTTTTATAATTGATTACTCTTTATGGTTTCTCTTTCGTTGCCCTCAGTATCTCCCGCTTTCCCCCCGGAGGTCCCGGAAGGCGCTCCACACGGAAGCCCACAGCTTGCAACATACGGCGGATGACACCTTTGGCGCAATACGTCGTCAATATTCCCCCTGTATTCATATAAACGTAAAGAGAGCGAAATAATTGCTCGTTCCACATTTCTGGTTGCTTTTCAGGGGCGAAAGCATCGAAGTAAACGAGATCAGGAAAAGTATTAGGTATTAAGTGTGAAGTATTAGGTATTAGGTGTGAGGTATTGGTATTTTGTTCACTTCGAATACTTAATACTTCATACTTCATACTTATATTCGCATCTGTCTTTATCTTCCGCAGGGTGAAGTGCGGGGATATTTTTACGTCTTCTTCCCACGGGGCGGTGTGCAGCTGCTTGAACAGCGGGTTATTACTATATCCTAGTGCATCGACTTCTTCCCAGGCGAGGGGATAGAGCTCGATACCGGTATAATGTACGGGACGCGCATCCTGTTCGGCAGCTTCCAGTGTGAGCAAGGCATTCAGTCCGGTGCCGAAGCCTATCTCAAGAACGTGCGGTTGCGGTGCGGCAGAGGCTTTCAGGCCCATGTCGATAAAGATATGCTGCGACTCTGTACGCGCCCCTTTCACCGAATGATAATGTTCATCCAGTTCGGGCACAAACAGTGTTGCGCTTCCATCTTCCGTACGTTCTATAATTCGTTTCATAACTTAAAACATAGATATTACTCCCTGCAATGCCAGCAGCATCACGGCATACCGTATCAGCTTTCCGGCAAACATGGACGAAGTAGTCAGCCATACATTACTGCGCATGAAACCCAGTGCAATGGCAATTACTTCGCCCACAAAGGGCAGGAATGCGAAAAAGCCCATCAATGCTCCTTTACCTTGAAGGAAAGTCTGCATCTTGTCTACTTTTTCTTTTTTTACTTTGAAATATTTCTCTATCCAGACTACGTTACCCAGGCGCCCCATGTAGTAGCACGTCATACCGCCAATCGTATTACCCAACGTGGCGAAGAATACACACATCACCGGACTGAGCCCTACCTTTACCAGTGCTATCATCACCAGTTCCGAACTGAACGGAACGATGCTTCCTGCCAGTAAGGCGGAGATAAATAAACCGAGATAGCCCCAGTCTATCAAGAGTTGAACCAATGAGTCTACAAAAGCATCCATACGTTAAATCCGAATAAGAGTATAAGCCCGGCAAGGGCACAAATGAAAAACACATTAGAAGCCCGACTGTTCGTCAGTACCACGAAATGTCCTGTCAGGATGCTGACGCCTATCAGCAGCAAGGGTAGGAGGTGAAACGTTTGTGCCGGTTGCAACAGGATATAAACGAAGATGCAGAACGTTAGGAAAATAAGGAAATGCAGATAGCTGCGGGTACGTATCTTATCTTCGTAACCTGCCACCAGGCAGTGAACGGAGCTTATTATGAACAACAGGAACAAATAGCCCAATGTAGCGATTTCCCATAATGGGAAGTTCCATAAAGTAATGGGGTGGAACGTCACCAGTTCGATGAACGGCTGATAGAATAATTCTATTTCACCATAGAAGTAGGCATGTCCAAACAAGAACCAATAGGGTAACGTCCAACCGATCAGACCTCCGAAAAAGCTCTTAGGAGTGAGTGCCTGGAAACTGTATGCGCCGATCCAGAAAAGGGGAATGAACAATGTCAGTTGCGGGAAGAACAGACTGCCCGCCCCGATAAACAGGAGCGAGTAGAACATAGTGCCCGCCGGACGTGGATGTTGATAGCCCTTGAACAGGAAGAACAAAGATATCAGAAACGCTATCGAGGCAATGTCTCCGGCATATAACTGGTGCATGACAGGACAGACAGATATCAGCAGGAAGTAAATGGCTGTCTGTACGGATGCCCGCATACGGATAATGGCGAAGGTGTTGTTTAGCTCTATCAGGAAGTAACCGATTATACCGTAAAGCAGAAAGCTTAGGGGCGCACTTGCCCATGTCGGAATCCAATCGTTGTAGTTGGTTTCCCACAATGGGTAATTGCTTTTCATCACTGGAATCTCGGGTAATAAGATGGAAGTCAGTACCCAGCAGAACAGTGATAGAAAGATAGCAGCGGGGAGGGTGAAGCGTCCCGCTGTAATCCGGTTCTGTAATCGTTTACTTCGTATCATATAAATGAAGAATTGAGAATGAAGAATGAAGAATTAGGCTGCGCGATATGCCGCAGGGAGATTCTTCATTAAACTTAGAGATCGAACCCGATGTCGCGGCGGAAATACTTCTTGTCGAAGTGGATCATATCCGCTACTTTATAACTTTTGGCAAGGGCTTCCTCCTTGGTTTCACCATACGAACATACGGCAATCACGCGTCCGCCGTTCGTTACCACTTGTCCGTCTTTCATTGCGGTTCCGGCATGGAAGAGGATGCTGTCCGTAGCTGCGGCAGCTTCAAATCCGGTCATCACTTTGCCTTTTTCGTAAGCTTCGGGATAACCGCCGCTGACGAGCATGACGCAGGCGGCTGTCCGGGGGTCTATTACCAATGTCTTGGTGTCGAGGTTGACATCGCGTACACCTTCCAGAAGTTCTACAAAGTCGCTTTGTACACGCAACATGACGCTTTCTGTCTCCGGATCGCCCATACGGACGTTGTATTCTATCACCATTGGTTCGCCTTTCACACGGATCAGGCCGAGGAAGATGAAGCCTTTGTAAAGGATGTTTTCTTCCTGCAATCCGCGGATGGTAGGTTCGATGATGCGGGTACGTACCTTTTCCATGAATACCTCATCGGCAAAGGGGACAGGAGTTACACTTCCCATGCCACCGGTATTCAGACCTTTATCGCCTTCACCGATGCGTTTGTAATCTTTGGCAACAGGCAAAACCTTATAGTTCTTGCTGTCTGTCAGCACAAATACGGAGCACTCTATACCGCTGAGGAATTCTTCGATAACAACTGTGGCGCTGGCCTGACCAAACATACCGCCGAGCATTTCTTCCAGTTCCCGTTTGGCCTCTTCGAGGGTGGGGAGGATGAGCACGCCTTTTCCGGCACAGAGGCCGTCGGCTTTCAGCACGTAGGGGGCTTCGAGGCTTTCGAGGAAGGCGAGGCCTTCTTCGAGGTTATCGGCAGTGATGCTCTTGTAGCGGGCGGTGGGGATGCCGTGACGTTCCATGAATCCTTTGGCAAACTCCTTGCTGCCTTCCAGTTGGGCACCTTTGGCGGTGGGACCGATGATGGCGATATGTTGTGTGGTGGCGTCTTCGGTGAAGCTGTCGTAGATACCTTCTACCAACGGGTCTTCGGGGCCTACCACAATCATGTCTATATTTTGTTCCAGGGCAAAGGACTTCAGGGCGGGGAAATCGGTTGCCTTGATGGCTACGTTCTCGCCTACCGCACTGGTACCGGCATTACCGGGGGCGATAAAAAGTTTCTCTACTTTCGGGCTTTGGGCAATCTTCCATGCCAGGGCGTGCTCGCGACCGCCGCTTCCTAATAATAATATCTTCATCTTTATATATTTTTTAGTTATTCTTTTGTTTCTTCTTCTTTCGTAAATGCTGCTTTGATTTCATTGATAGCATTTTCTAATAAAAGGATTGTTTCTTCATACTCTTGCATTAAGCTGTCGTCACACACTGATTCTTGCTCATTGTAAATTAGTGAATAGGCTTCATCTAAAGCATTTGAAATTAGATAGATATTCATATTGCAAATTGTTTTTCGCGAATATAACTCTTTCATCCCATAAAGCAATAATTGTTATGGTATCTTAAATAGAATTTATGCCTTTCTTCTATGTGGATTAATGAAAGACTATCTGTGAGACCTAATAATGCTCTGTCTTCTAGTGATAAAAACTTTGAAAGAATAATCTTCCCTTTGGGATTGAATGATAAATATCCAAGGTCGAATAGCCTATCAAAATTCGGTAATAAAAGTAATCCATTAAAAGAATCAAGACGTTCTATGTTGTTGGAATCTCGCCAAGGTTTTATATGAGAAGCTATTAATAATGCAGTCATTTCACAGCCAGTAATGGAACAACCTTTCCAATATTCAATTAGACCTTTACGAAAATAGCCTTGTCCAATTCTAGCTTGAATGATAGCACTTTTTTCGGTTATAGATAACTGGTGGGATTTCTTTATAGCTTTTATCTCTGATAGAATGCTATTCTCATGTTGTTTCTTGTAATCAGATTTTGTAAATGCAAGGAACTTGCGAAGTCCAGATTGGAAGTCACTAATTGATTTCTTGCTAGCGTATACGCTTCGATATAGTTGTTTCGTCTTTTCTTGGTTAAGAATATAGTCAATGTATTCCTCTGTTATTGACTCATCTAGGCGATAATCGTTAGAAAGAAACTTGAGTCTAGTTACATAATCAAGGCCTGTTTTCGGGGCAATTTTACCGAAAGTTATCATATAGTGATAGAAATCGGCTTGTAAATCGTTGAAACATTTATTGAAGTTTGTATCCATCTGAAAATCTGTTGAATTAGTCTTATCTTTATAAATTGTCTTCAAAATATCTTGTTATCTTCTCATGCAGATGTACTCGGTCACGTCCTATGACATTGTGCTTATGCGTGGGATAAATGAATAAATCGGGATACGTGCGTGCATCCACGCAGGCCTTTATGAACGAGAGCGTGTGTTGCGGCACACAGGTGTCGTCATGGTCGTCGTGAATCAACAGAAGATGTCCTTTCAGGTTGCCGGCAAGGTTTTTCAGATTACCATTCTTATAACCTTCCGGATTGCTCTGCGGCGTATCCATATATCTTTCTCCGTACATGATTTCATAATAGCTCCAGTCGATGACCGGGCCGCCTGCAACGCCTACCTTGAATATCTCCGGGTAGCGGAGCATCAGTGCCGTAGTCATATGTCTGCCGAAGCTCCAGCCGTGTACGCCGATGCGGTCAGCGTCCACATAAGGCAAGGCTTTCAGGAATTCGGCGCCTTTCACCTGGTCCTTTCCCTCTTCGATGCCGAGGTTACGGAAAGTTACGTTCTCAAATTCCAGTCCGCGGTTTTCACTGCCGCGATTGTCAAGGGTGAACATGATGTAGCCTTTGCCTGCCATGTAGATGTCCCATCCGCGGGCGCTGTTCTGCCAGCCGTTGGTGACCATCTGTGCGTGCGGGCCTCCGTAGACGTAGATGATGGCGGGATATTTCTTGGCCGGGTCGAAGTCTGCGGGTTTCACGAGGCGGTAGTAAAGGTCGGTCACGCTGTCGGCTGCCTTGATGGTGCCTGTTTCGATGCTGGGCATGGTGAAGCCTTCGAATGGGTCTTTGGCTGTCAGCAGGTTGATGCTTTTGCCGTTTTGAGTGGACATGAGGTTGATGCTACGCGGCACTTCGGGGCTGGACCAGGTGTCGATGAGGTAGCTGCCGGTTGTGCTCAGTGTCCCGCGATGTACGCCCTTGCCGTTGTCCAGCGGGGTAATCTTTCCGTTGCTCACGTTCACTTTATATAGGTTGCTTTGCAGGGGCGACTCTTTGGTGGCGGTGAAGATGATTTCTTTCTTCTTCTCATCGAAGCCGAGCACGTCTTGTACAAGCCAGTTGCCGGAAGTGAGTTGTTTCATCCAGGTACGTTCTGTACAGGTGCTTCCTGCCGTAGTGTTTTTTTTGTAAACGTCTGATTTGACATCTATATCGAACAAGTACAGGTGATTGTACCCGTCCCGCTGGCTTTGGTAAATGAACTTGCCGTTATCCCAGGGCAAGAAGATAATGGGATGCTGAGGCTCCACATACTTGGGATGTTCTTCTTCGTAACAGCAACATATCCGTTCGCCTGTCTCAGCATTGTACTGCCAAAGTTCGGCATGGTTCTGGTCGCGGTTCAGTTCAATAAGGTAGAGGCTTTTGGCGTCCGGTGCCCAACTGATATTGGTGAAGTAACGATCCGTGGGGTCGCCCGCATTCAGATAGATGGTCTTCTGCGTTTCGGGGTTGTAGATGCCTATGGTTACCTTGTGGCTCGTCATGCCTGCCATCGGGTAACGGACGTTGTTCAGTTCGCCTACCCGTGCGGTGATGTCTACCAATGGATATTGCGTCACCATACTTTCGTCCATCCGGTAGAAAGCAAGGAGGTCACCTTTCGGGCTCCAATAAGTTCCTTTGCTGATGCCGAACTCGTTGCGGTGTACGCTTTGTCCGCATACGATACCGTCGGGTTCGCTGGTTACGGCGGTGCCGTTCACGAAAAGGTTATTTTTGATGGTGTAGGCCACGTTGCCACTTGCGATATGGTAATCTTTGTTGGCGCTCTCTTTCGGGAAATCCCGTTGGCTGATAATCTTGTCCGCTTCCCAGTCGTAGACGGCGTAGCTTCCGGGCAGACTGATGAGTATCTGCGTTTTGTCCGCCCAAGGCAGGCTCACTTGACTCAGATGTCTCAGTTTGCCCAGCTTTTCCTGTTCCAGAGCCCGGTTGATTTTCTCGCGCGTCACGAGCAGAGTTTCTTTTCCGGTTTTGGGGTTTATTGCCAGTAAGGAGTCTATTCCGGGCTTGATGCACGTGTCTCCCCACCATTGCACTCCATAGAGGTTTTCAGCAAAGCGATAGGTTTCTCCGCCGGGAAGCAAATCTTCCAGCGTCGGTTTCTTTGAATCTTGTGCCATAATGTTTGTTGCAAAGAGAGTGGGTAATGCCAGTAGCACTATTCCCATCCATTTACCGATTATCTTCATGTGTATAGTCATTTATTATTCATTCTCTTTTCTGAATCCTTTTACTTCTACCCTGCCCCAAGGAGAGCTTTTCACTTGTACCGCAGCACTCAATTTTGCGAAAGCAGAGAAAAGATCATCGAATTGTTTCTCGTAACTGTCTCTGTCGGAAGTGATGTCTTCTTCCAGGTATTCAATACGTTTTCTTAGTTCTTCAAGCTCTTGCTTCGGAGCATGAGAGAGAAGATATTGCCGCATGTGGACGAAGGCACGCATGATGTTGATGTTGACTTCGATGGCTTTGGGACTCCGGAGGATGCCGGAAAGCATGGCGACGCCTTGTTTCTATCTCATACATCTCCGCCAAATCAAAGTCCAGCATCACTTTCTGCCCTCTGATTTCGTATATCTTATTTTCTATGATGACTAAATCGTTCATTTAAGTATATGTTTTTAAGGTGCCAATTTGGAACCTTATACTGTCTTTCAATAGGCTATCTTCTACTTCCCTGACCTGAACCCCTGATTTGGAATATCAAGCTGATACTTGTAACTAATCTCTTTTATGTCTTGTCAGTTTGAGGTCACAAATTGTGACCTCAAACTGTTTTTCAGTAAGTTACCTTCTGTCTCTTGATGTAGAAGTCAATATTTAGAACCATATTTCCTATTAACCTGTCGCAAATTGCGATAAGTTCCATACTTCTTTTATTCCTCTTCCCTTTTTCTCGGCTTGAACTCTCTCTTCGGCTTAAACTCACCGCTTCCTCCCGGACGGCGTTCCCTGTCAAACGGTTTCCGTTCTCTGTCTCCATCCTTGCGGAATTCTCTCGGCTTGAACTCACCTCTGGGCTTATCTTCTCTCGAACCGAACTCACGGGGTTTGCTGTCTCTTGGTCTGAACTCCCTCGGTCTGTCATCTCTCGATTTGAACTCACCCGGTTTGCGCGGTTCTCTCGGTTTGAAATCCCGTCCTTCTCTCGGTTTAAATTCTCTCGATTCTCTTGACTTGAAGCCGGATTCTTTTCTGTCTTCTCCTTCTTCGTCCTCACCTTCCTGTTTCTTGAATTCCTTATATTTACCGTCGAAAATCTCGTATTTACGGAATTCACATTCCAGTGCACCGTTGAACAGAGGTATTTTGGCAGTCGGTTTCAGTCCTATCTGGTCGAAGCACTCTTCACGATAAGAGAGCACCCATGCCGTGTTTCCGGTGAAAGCGTGTTTCAGACGCTCGCCTATCATCTGGTATAGTCCTAGCAGATTATTGGTAGAAATACGTTCCCCATAAGGCGGGTTGGTGATAATCATGGACTTTTCCGCCGGCTGTTCAAACTGCTGGAAGGGCTGCAACTTCAAGACAATGTCTTTCGATACACCTGCTGCCTTGATGTTGTGCGTTGCTATTTCGTTGGCCTGCGGATTATTGTCGTATCCGTATATCTTATGTGTAAACTCACATTCCTGACTGTCGTCGTTGTAAATCGTATCGAATAAATCCTGGTCGAAATCATTCCACTTCTCAAAAGCAAATTCCTTACGAAATACTCCCGGAGCAATGTTACGTGCAATCAGTGCCGCCTCGATGGGGATGGTACCCGAACCACACATCGGATCAATCAAGTCACATTCTCCTTTCCAGCCCGTCATGAGGATCATTCCGGCAGCCAGAACTTCGTTCAACGGAGCCTCTACCGCTTCCTGGCGATAACCGCGGCGGTGTAGTGACTCACCCGATGAGTCGAGCGAAAGCGTACACGTGGTTTGTGCAATGTGTATATTCAGCAGTACATCCGGGCGGTTGATTCGTACGGACGGACGTTTGTTGAATTTCTCGCGGAAATAATCTACAATGGCATCTTTTACTTTATAAGATACAAACTTAGAGTGACGGAATTCTTCGCTGAACACAACGGCATCTACAGCAAATGTTTTCTCCACATTCAGGATGTTTTCCCAGCTGATAGCTTTGATTTGTTCATAGACTTCATCAGCATCTTTGGCAGTGAAGTTCTTGATCGGTTTCAGGATACGGATTGCTGTGCGCAAGCAGAAGTTTGCCTTGTACATCATTTCCTTGTCTCCACTGAAAGACACCATGCGTCGGCCTATTTCTATGTCGTTTGCCCCTAATGCAGTCAGTTCTTGTGCTAATACTTCTTCCAGACCTTGAAAGGTCTTGGCAATCATTTGAAAGGATTCCATCTGTTTATTATTGATTTTACGATTTACAATTTTACGGTTGAAGCTGCTGTAACTTCTTCTGTATCTATTGTTTCTATTGATGATTACTATTCTCTTAATATCCCTTTTACGGAACACTTGTACTTCTCGGATGTAACGCTTGTGTCTCTCTTTCGAAACACTTGTGTTGCTCAGCCGGAACGCTTGTGTCCCTCAACCGGGGCGCTTGCTTGCTGACTGCCGGTTACTTTTTGGCTTTAGTCTGTACAATTCTTGCTCCAGCCGGAACGTCTTCCGTCACCCAGATATTACCGCCTACCGTGGCGCCCTGTCCGATAGTGATACGTCCTAAAATGGTGGCATTGGAATAGACGATGACATTGTCTTCCAGTATCGGGTGGCGTGGGATGCCCTTGATCGGTTTACCGTCCGCATCCAATGGAAAGCTCTTGGCACCCAGAGTTACACCTTGATACAACTTCACGTTATTTCCGATGACGCACGTCTCCCCAATTACAACACCCGTTCCGTGGTCTATGGTGAAGTGGCTGCCGATGGCGGCACCCGGGTGAATATCGATTCCTGTTTCGCTGTGGGCCATTTCAGTGATGATACGCGGAATAAGGGGCACATCGAGTTTCAGTAACTCATGCGCAATGCGGTAATTGCTGATGGCACGTATGGCGGGATAACAACTGATTACTTCTCCGAAACTGTGTGCTGCCGGATCTCCATTGTAGGCGGCTGCCACATCAGTGGCCAACACGCGGCGCATTCCCGGCAAATTGCTGATGAATTTAGCGGCAATCAGTGCCGCTTCTTCACGCTGAAGTTCAGTGCAGCAGGTACATTCTCCGTTTCCGGTGAAGCAAAGACCTGCAAGTACCTGACCGGTCAGCAAGTCGAACAAGCGTTCGATGTTTACGCCGATGTGATATTTGATGGTGCGGCTGTTGACTGTGGAGTTACCAAAATAACCGGGGAAGAGGATGGCACGCGATAGCTCTACAATATCTTGCAGTGCCCTAGCCGAAGGCAATGGAGTGCCGTCCGTGTGCTGATGAAACAGTCCTTTGTAAGATGAGCTTTCCGATAGTTCATCGACTGCCTGTGTCAAAATGTGAGTAAAGTTCAATGGACTCATTGGGATATCCTTTTTATAATAAGGTGGGTACAAAGGTAACTATTCTCAGCGAAAATCCCTCATTTATAGTATGAAAATCCCACAAATATGGTATTTCCTATGAACCGTTAACCCTCTATCTTTGTCATTTAGAAAGAAGAGTATAATTTAAAACCCAATATGTTATGAAAAAGATAGCAAAACAGCTCACGGATCTGGTGGGCAACACTCCCCTGATGGAGCTGAGTAATTACAATAAATCAAAGGGGCTGAAAGCCCGTCTGATCGTGAAATTGGAGTCATTTAATCCTGCCGGAAGCGTGAAAGATCGCGTGGCACTGGCAATGATTGAAGATGCCGAGACTTCCGGTTTGCTGAAACCCGGAGCGACTATCATAGAACCTACCAGTGGAAACACCGGAATAGGACTTGCATTTGTAGCCGCTTCAAAAGGTTATAAGTTGATTCTCACCATGCCCGATACCATGAGCGTTGAGCGTCGCAACTTACTGAAAGCCTTGGGTGCCGAATTGGTGCTTACGCCCGGTGCCAATGGTATGAAAGGAGCTATTGCCCGTGCTGAAGAACTGAAAGCAGCTACACCCGGTGCGGTGATCCTTCAGCAGTTTGACAACTCCGCAAATCCTGCCATGCACGAACGTACTACAGGACAGGAGATCTGGCGGGATACGGAAGGTCATGTTGATATTTTTGTTGCCGGTGTAGGGACTGGCGGAACGGTAAGTGGAGTAGGCGCTGCCCTGAAAAAACATAATCTGGCTGTAAAGGTGGTAGCGGTAGAGCCGACCGACTCTCCTGTACTTTCGGGAGGTGCTCCGGGAGCACATAAGATACAAGGTATCGGTGCCGGTTTTGTTCCCAAGAACTACAATCCGGCAGTAGTGGATGAAATATTGCAGGTAACAAATGACGATGCTATCCGTACAGGACGCGAGTTGGCGCAGAAAGAAGGCTTGCTGGTAGGTATATCTTCCGGGGCGGCAGTCAGTGCAGCCACTCGTCTGGCACTTCTTCCGGAGAATGAGGGGAAAACTATTGTTGCATTATTGCCGGATACAGGCGAACGGTATCTCTCAACGTTGCTATATGCATTTGATGAATACCCGCTGTAGAATATAACTTAATTTAGGGTTTGCAGGCGGAAGTATGTTCATTCCGGTGCAGAAAAGAAGGAAAAGAGTGATAAGGTGGTAAGGTGATAAAGTAGCTGCGCTATATATCACAGAGCGCTATCCCGTTATCACTCTACCACCTTATCACATTTAGTTCATATCCGCTCAAAAATGAATAAATGTCCGAAAAGGATCAATATATGAAAACTTTATTTCTAGATGATTAAATAGTACAAAAGGGAGTGCTTCACTTGCTTTGAAACCTTCCGGAAACCTGTGTTAGGGAAAGTCGTTACCTTTGCCAGCCTCAGTCGTTACCTTTGGGTGCCTCAGTCGTTACCTTTCCTACCCCAAAGTCGTTACCTTTCCTTACCCCCTCTCAGAAGGCACTGTAGAGGTGATTTGGACGTTGATGCTCCGGCTTTGGGTAAAAAGATGCGAAGATGAAAAAATGCGACATTTATTTCACCACAGAGGATGCAGAGGGCACAGAGGTTGTACTTATCTCTAAATTAGAAGTCTAAAAACTCTGCGTCCTCTGTGTCCTCTGTGGTGAAAACATTCATAACCGCTCAGAAATGAATAAACATATCATTCCTTGTGATTATACCAGTCTTCATATCCGGTTTCTCCTCTGCAACCGTTTGCGATAATCCTCTCATTTACATAGATATAGTGAGAGGAATATAATTAGAGTTGCATTTGATGATATATTACTGAGGGGAGGTGAGCCATCTTGAAATGGGTTTATAACTACTCTGAAGTGACCTCGCTGGGTCGCAGTCCGAAGGATCTGCAAGTCATTTTGTCTATTTTTACTTCCCAAACTTTTACATTGCGCACGGCAGGTTCGCTGTATTTAAATTCATCGCTTGTATATTGCCGCATGATTATATCAAGCACCTCTCTTTTTTCATCCATATCTTCGATGAAACGGACGTTTCCGTGGCACATCACACTGCGCGACTTCATGCTGTAGCTGCATGCCACTTGCCGGTGCATATACACCAGTTCGTGTCCTTCGCAGAAGGTGATGCAAACGCGAGGATGTCTTTCTGCCATCGTTACTTTACTACCTTCGGGACCGGAGTGCAGATAGATTACTCCATCGCGGTAGGCGAAGTTCATGGGAACTACGTAGGGGTTGCCTTCCAGATCGGTGATGCCCACCGTGCAGTAAGGACATTTGCGAATGATTGCTTCAATTTCCGTCAGTTCGGTGATTGCAATTGTCTTCATAGGGCTGAATGGGTGTTTTATTCGGTGCAAAGGTAATCATTTTATTGACAAACCCCAGCCGTCTGTTGAAGAAGCGTGCGAAAAGTCCTACGATCAATGCGGCAATGATTGTACCTTCGCGTACACCTTCTATGCTTCCTGCTATCATCAGAGAAGCTGCACAGGCAAGGAGTGCCAGTGTAGTATCAAAGCCGATCTTGGTAATTCCGAATTCTTTTCCCGTGCGCAGAGTGATGGCTTTCACAAAGGCTTCTCCGGATAGCATCACTACATTGGCAATTACCTCCATACTTACTCCCAGGCCAAGTATCGCACAACCAGCTATCAGTGATAGAATCTGCGAGGCATAGCCCGCAGGAATGAATCCTCCCAGCAAAGCCATCGAGCAATCTATGAAGAAACTGAAGAGTATTGCTACGGGAATTTGTAGAAACTGCTCTTTTCTGAAGTCCCTTTTCAGAAGCCATATTTGTCCGGCTATCAGCACGGCATTCAGCAGAAGCGTGAACTGTCCCAGTGTGACGGGAAATTTTAAACTCAGTGTGTAAGGAAGGCTCGATATAGGCGAGGAGCCCAAATTTGCTTTAATAATTAAACTAATACCGAACGCATTTACAAATAAGCCCGCGATGAAAAACAGATACCGGGCTGTTAATTCTCTTTTTGCCATATTACAATCTTTTTTCTTAAGTTCACAACAGAGGGGTTTTGAACAAAGAGTGATAAGGCGGTAAGGTGATAGGGTGATAAGGTGATAGCGGGATAACGCTCTGTGATATATAGCGCAGCCACTTTATCACCCTATCACCTTACCGCCTTTTCACTCTTTTTCCTCCTTTCTATACCGTTATATATCCAATCTTTGATGAGCAAATAATCGAAATTATTAACCACTGCAAAGTTACGGCTTCTATTGCCTGTCTCACGGTTCAAAAATCGAAGCGAATTGTTCAAAAAGTGGGATTATTTTGTTCATAAGCTCCTTTAAGAGTATATTTGTGCTTCAAAAATAGAACTTTATGAGTGAGGAATACCTGTTTCATACCCGCCGGAAATCCGATTTGTTTTCTTATCCTTATCGGATGGAGAGAGGGGAATTGCTGTTTTGCCTGCAAGGAGGAGTACAGCTTTACATTAACCAGCAGAAGTATGCTTTAGCTACCGGAAGTGTAATACTTGTTTTCCCCGAACAGATTACGTTTTATAAAGATGCTACAGATGATCTTGAACTGGCTGTTTTTGCTTTTTCCGCCCAGTTCCGGCATGAGATTTTCTATTCGTTGCCTTCGGATAAGGTATCCTTCATGCGTGAGCACAATTATAGTTCATTCCGGGGTGAAGAGTGGGATGGGATATGCAATCATTATCTTAAACTGCTGCAACAGAAGTCTGTGGACAGCGATAATATATATCAGCGTGAGTTGGTGATTTACTGTTGCCGGATGCTGTTTTATGAGATCTGTAATCAGTCGGAGCGTCTTTACCGGCAAACGAAGCCGAATCATTTGCGTTGGCGGTTGAAGGACCGCTTTATTGCGTTGGTGATAGAGTCGTTCAGGGAGCAGCGTTCGGTAGATTATTATGCGGATAAACTTTGTGTCACTACGCGGCATCTGAGTAAGACGATTCAACAAACGGTGGGATGCACAGCGAAAGAATGGATAGACGATTACGTGATACTTGAGCTTAAAGTGACACTTCACTCTACAGCACTTTCCATACAGGAGATAGCTAATCAGTTTAATTTCCCTGATCAGTCCTATCTGGGGAGATACTTCAAGCATCACACAGGAATGTCGCCCACGGCTTACAGGGAGAATTATGGTGTATAGGAGAACGAAAATTTAGGCGCGGATTACGCGGAATTACACGGATTTCTTTCATTAATCAACAACCCTTGATCCGTGTATTCAGCGTAATCCGCGCCTTTTATTCTACCAGCGCAAAGTCCAACTGTTTCTTTTCCAGATTGGCCCGTGCCACCTTAATCGTAATTGCATCGCCCAAACTGTAGGTACGGTGCTTACGGCGTCCGCGTAGACAGTAGTTCTTCTCGTCGAACTCGTAATAGTCATCGCCAAGATCGCGGATAGGTATCATACCTTCGCATTTATTTTCGTTCAGTTCAACGTACAGCCCCCATTCCGTAACACCGGAAATAACACCATCGAACACTTGTCCCAGACGCTCCGTCATAAATTCTACTTGCTTGTATTTGATGGAAGCACGTTCAGCGTTGGCTGCAATTTGTTCCATATTGCTGGAGTGGTCGCAGAGGTCTTCATATTTAGTCTCGGAAACACTGCGTCCGCCATTCAGATATTTCGTCAGCAAGCGGTGTACCATCATGTCCGGGAAACGGCGGATGGGTGAGGTGAAATGCGTATAGTATTCGAATGCCAATCCATAATGTCCAATGTTGTGCGTGGAATAACGCGCTTTTTGCATGGCACGGATGGATACGGTTTCAATAAGGTTTTCCTCCTTCTTGCCCTGAATGTCATCCAACAAGTGGTTGATGGATTTGGAAACATCTGTCTTGGTCCCACCGGTACGTATCTTGTAGCCGAAGCGGGCGATGAATTGTGCCAGGTTATCCAGTTTCTCCGGGTCCGGGAGGTCGTGGATACGGTAAGGGAATACCTTGGCCTTCTTGTTTTTCGGTACGCGACCGATTTTTTCTGCTACGGTGCGGTTAGCAAGCAACATGAATTCTTCCACCAACTTGTTGGCATCTTTGGAAACTTTGAAGAAGACGCTGACAGGTTTCCCTTTTTCGTCTATCTCAAACTTCACTTCGTAACGGTCAAAGTTGATGGCTCCGGCTACGAAACGCTTCTGACGCAGCGCCTTGGCGATGGTGTCCAGCATGAGGATTTCTTCTTTGAAGTCTCCTTCTTTCGTTTCGATTACTTGCTGTGCTTCTTCGTAAGTAAAGCGGCGGTCGGACTTGATTACCGTATGTACTACGCGCGAGTCTTTCACATCTCCCTTTTCGTTGATGTTGAAGATAACGGAGTATGCCAGCTTTTCTTCGTCGGGACGCAGGGAGCAGATGAAGTTGCAAAGACGTTCGGGAAGCATCGGGATGGTACGGTCTACAAGATACACGGATGTAGCGCGTTTTTCGGCTTCCTTGTCGATGATGCTGCCTTCGGTTACGTAGTGGGTAACGTCTGCAATGTGTACGCCCACTTCCCACAAGCCGTCTTTCAGTTTGCGGATGGAGAGGGCGTCATCAAAGTCTTTGGCATCCTTTGGGTCGATGGTGAAGGTGGTTACATTTCGGAAGTCCTCGCGTTTGGCAATTTCTTCATCGGATATTTCGGCGGGGATTTTATCCGCAGCTTTTTCTACAGAAGAGGGGTAGACGTAGGGCAGGCCGAACTCAGCAAGGATGGCGTGCATCTCTGTGGTGTTGTCGCCCGCTTTGCCCAGGATGTCGATGACTTGTCCGATGGGGTTTTTCGCCTTGTCGGGCCATTCCACTACTTTCACGATAGCTTTGTCTCCCGTCTTTCCACCTTTCAGCTTTTCTTTGGGGATGAAGATGTCATTGGCAAGTGTACGGTTTTCCGTCACCAGGAAGGCATATGAACTGCCTACTTCCAGTGTACCTACGAAGGTGTCGTTGGCACGCTCCAGCACTTCTATCACTTCTCCTTCGGCTTCGCACCCACGGCGTTTGGCGTAGAAGGAGATACGGACTTTATCATTGTTCATGGCGTGTGCCGAATTACGTTCGGCCACGAATATCGGGTCGCCTCCACCTTCGGGAATGAAAGAATTTTTTCCATTGCTTTTACGCTGGAAAGTACCTGTCATTTCCACACCATGATTGTTCAGTTTATATTTGCTTTTCTCTACTTCGGTGATGTAATCATCCAGTAGCATATCGCTTAGGATATCCTTACACAGCATCTTCAGAGGATGCGTGGTAAGGTGGAGTTGTTCGAATATGTATTTCAGGGACAGCGCTTCGTCGGGTTTCGAATGGAAAAAATCCATCAGTGCGCTCACAAGCTCTTTCTTTTTCATGCGCTTGCCGGCTTTCTTTTCTTTATTCTTAGCCATAAGTTCTCTTTCTTTATGAATGTATTTGCAAAGTAAACAAATAATCGATTAGATTGGTTGAAAATCATTCGAATTCTGATGGATTCATTACGAGATTAAGAATGTTCTGCCGTAGATATTAAAAATAAAGTGCACTTCAAAGCTTTTGTCGGGCTTTGAGTGCACTTCATGAAAGACATATCCTCTTTTGTTTGTTAGAGAGAGAATTTAGTTAATAATTGAGCAAAGAACCTTTTCATTTTAAAGAACGTACGACACGGAAACCGATCTGACCAAACCATATGTCACCTCCGGGGTAACCCATATCTGTTTTGATGTGAGCACCCAAAAGTCGCATATTGGTGTTAGAACAGTTCGTATCGTAAGTTGAGAAACAACCTCCGCGTGAGAAAACCAGGCGCTCCTCATCTCTGGGTTTCTCAGGACCCCATGGATCAGTTTCCTCAGCATCACTGATATAGCCTAACTGAAGGAGCCATTCTCCGGTATATTCTTCAACGTTTCCTGCCATATCATAGATTCCCAATGAGTTGGGCTTCTTTAATCCTACCACATGGAGTTCGGGCTCTTCTCCTACTATAGAGTTTTCTCTATACCAGCCTACTTCATCGAGGTCGTTGCTACCTGCATAGTAATAAGGTTGGTTTTCGTTGTCGGGACCACCTTTGGCTGCGTATTCCCATTCGGCGCTGGTAGGCAGGCGATAACCGTTGGCTGTTTTATCGCGGATTACGTCAGCCTCATATAGTTCAGTGTTGGTAGGATCCCATAATTCATTCTTGAATGTATAAACCGGTTTGTAGCCCTTGCGTTCGCTCAGCTTGTTGCAGTAAAGCATGGCTTCGTATAGTGTCACGGTGTGTACGGGCAACAGGTCTTTTTTCTTGTTGACTGACGGGTTATAGCCCATGACATCCTGAAACTCACGTTGTGTCACTTCATAACGTCCTATTTCAAAAGCTGAGATATTTACTTTATGTGCATTTTCCTTATCTGCGTACGTACCGCTTAAGTCACGTCCGATGATAAATGAACCCGCTCCTACGGTTACCATCTCAAATGTGGTATAGTTGGGATTATCCTCATCGCCTCCTCCACTGGGCGGATTGACACCACCGGATTGCAGCGTAACAATAGCAATGTATGTCTTAACATTCTTCTGGTCAGAAGAAATAACTCTATACTCTACAGCATCAGTGAAGTCTTGAACCGTACCGCTGGCGGGAGTTACAGTAGCCCCTTCCGAAGGTACTACAACGGGTTTCAGTGCGGTGACATCCGTACCGGCCGGCATAGTAACTGTAATGACAGGATAATCTATTTTAGAAGATATCTGTCCTGGAATGATGAAGGCTGTGATGTCTGCCGCAGCGGGTTCTTCATCTTTTTCCACACCTTTCTGGGTGATGATGAGCATATATGTGTCCAGTACTTGGTCGCCGAAAAGAGCGGATATTTCTACTGTGGTCTGGCGTACATTTTCTGCATTGTTTTTGGCTACAGATAAAGAGAGGCGGTTTTTGCTGCAATTAGCCAAACACCACATTTTGTCGGCAGCCGGGACGGTAGCTTTCAGGGTGATGCCATCCATATCTGCTCCGGCGGCGTCACCCAGGGTGATGCTGCTGGTGAGGGTACCTTCTTTAGATACTGACAGAATGCCGTTTTCTTCATCGAAAGACAAGATCCCTTCGCTGAAAGAAGACATCGAAGCTACTAACTCAATGTGAGGAACGGCTTGTTTGTCGTCATCATCGGAACAGGCGGTAAATGAAATGCTGCACAATAGCGCGACAATAAGGTAATAAAATTTGTTCAAGTTCATAAAGTGTATATTTTAGTTGTTATTTAATGGTTCTTACTACGCGGAAACCGATGGTGTCATATGTTGCTGTAGGATCCATCTTGTCAGTGTAATATACTTTTCCTTTAGTGTCGTATGTAGAGAAATAGCCACCCCTGTAGATTTTTGTATCATTGAGGTTTTCGGCAGGACCAATCGGATCCGTTTCCGGTTCCAGGGAATATTCATAACCGTAAGGCACACCATAGTCGTAGCACCACTCACCGACATTTCCGCTCATGTCATAAATTCCTAATTGATTGGCTTTTAGCTTGCCAACTTCGTGCAGCGAAGCACTACCGCCGACAGCTGAGTTATCTTGCCACCAACCTACTTCACTATAGTTATCACTGCCGGAAAAGACTGTTAGATTCTTGCAACCTTCATTACCTCCCTTAGCGGCGAATTCCCATTCGGCTGAAGTCGGAATTCTGTAACCGTTGGACACAGTGGCCGGATCATAGATGTAGTTTGGAATTTCTGTGACTCCTCCGAACCAAATGTCCTCTATTCTGATGGTACCTTCTTGTTTGTAAGCGGGAGTCAGTCCTTCTTTTTCACTCAGTTTGTTACAGAATTCGCAGGCTTTGGCCCAGTCTACTTTATTTACGGGATAATTGTCTCCTCTGAATTTCTTATCTGAAGGATTCTCACCCATAATCTCATTATACAGTTTTTGCGTAATTTCAGTCGTAGCGATATAGAAACTGCTCACGGTGACGTCGTGTGTGTAACTTTGGGTATAGTCTTTTCCTTCTCCGAACTTAAAGGTTCCTCCTTCCACTACTACCATGTCCATGCTACTGTTCAGTTTGGCTTGCTTTACACTCAGTCGCAGGGAGGAGATTTCTGTTTCTTCCGTTTTACCTGCTGCGGCGATGGTGATATCTGCAGTATTATCTGATTTGGCAGCTGTGGGAGATATCCGGATGTTCAGTGTTCCTCCGGTTAAGTCAGCGATGAACCATTTGGCATCTTCAGGAACGGTTAGCGCATATTCCACATCAATGGTCTGATCCTCCAAAGTAGTACCTACCGGTATTGTCACATCACCACCGACATAAGAAATGTCGAGTAGTCCTCCTTCCAGTTTAACGTTGGCAGGTGCAGTCATCTGATCTGTTTTCAAAATCACTTCTCCTTTTGGAGTAATCTTGGCACCCTGGTTGATTGTCAGTTCCAGTGGAGCGATCTCGGCACCGGTAGCTACTGCTGTCAGCGTTGCAGTGGTGGAGCGACTTTGCGCATCTTTGGAAACACTGACTTCAATGTTCAGTTTATTGCCGGTAATAGTAGCTTTACACCATGTGGCATCTTTGGCAGGAACTACAGCTGTATAAGTAATGTCAAGGTCGTAATCTTCCAGACCGCAGGTTAATGGAATGGAGAAAGTACCTCCCTTGCCATCTACGGTAAGTGCATTTTGAGTCACAGTCGCCCCTTCGGGGGAAGTAATGTTTTGGGTACTGAGTGCGATGCCGCCTTTTAGCGGATCGTCGTCATCACTACATGAAGTGAACATTATGCAACCGGCAATCAATGCCAGGCATGTGTTGAGCAAATGATAAACTTTCATACTTTGTGAAATTTTGATTAATACTATAGTTATTTGTATCGTAGTTAATTGGCCATTGGGTAATATTGTACAGCTCTGTATGCTGTGAAATAGTTTTCCGGATGATCGACATCGGTGAATTTAATCCAGTTAGGTGATTTTTTGTCATCAGACGTCAATGTAAAGGTGCGTTGGATATCATTGCCGAACGGTGTGATCAATGCGTTGAATTTAAAGTCTGTATAGTAAGTCTTTCCGACGGTTGAACCTTCTTCGGAGAATTTCAGGGAAATCTTGTCTTCTCCAATCAGTTCGTAATCGAAAGCCAGATAACCATGTCCCTGGGCACAGATGAATTGGAAGGCATAGTAAGTACCCAGAATATTAATCTCACTGCCTAAATAGCAATAAGTTATATCATCATTGTTGGCTTCGAGTGCTTCGCGGGATATATCCCATAAAGCCTGACCGTAAGGACTAAATCCGCTGTAGGTAAAGAACCAGTTGCGGCTGAACAGCATTTCGTTGACAGAAGGATATGTGGGGATGAACATGCCCGTAGCATCATTGGAGGGGATGAATGTACCATCTTCTCCTAAGTCCGGATTTAAGATCAGGCCTTCGATGACATTATTGCCCAATTGTACGGGTTGGTAGAATTTACATCCTGTCAGGGTGATGATGAACGGTTGATACTCGGTGATGGTTTCTTCCCCTTTCTTCCGGTAGATACAAAGCGTATGTCCTGTCAGGCGCGTTTCTATAGACTGTTCTTCATCCTGATAGAGTAACCGGTAATATTCGGCGAATTCTTTATCTTTTTGCTTGATGTCTTTCAGGTAGTCGCTCCATTTCAAGGCGGCGGACATGGGGGTCATCGTCATGTACGAACCACTCTTTTTCCCTTTCAGTCGGATGATTTGTTCGTCGGCTTGCAGTATGGTGAATTCAAAATCCCCTTCCAGTCCGTAACCGTCTCCCATCCCTTGGCTGTTGGAGGGGTCGGAGAAAAAGTGGAGTATTTCGTTATAGGTGTCAAAAGAAAGTACGCATCCTGCACTTTGTTTCAGGGTATAGGTGCTGACTGCTGTTTTGTCTGCGCCTGCGGTTTCACTGGCTACAGTTACCCGGTAACCTGGCTGGAAGTTAAGCAATACGTTGAAGCCTCCGTAACTTTGCGTAGAAGAGGGATAATACTCCATTAACCAGCCGTTGGGTGAACTGAGCAGAATTTCTTGTACTGTTTCTATTTCTTCCTCAATACGGTTGGCGGAAGTATCGTCAAAAATCGGATCTATCTTGGGCGTACATGAAAAGAACAACCCGGCGGCGAGAATTGATAATATATAATGTGTCAGTTTCATACTTAATTCATTATTAAAGGTTTTCTAAATCAACTTCAGACAATGAGCCGGAGCGGCGTTGTACGATGTCGCGCAACTTGTCAATGTCAATGCTCCAACTGTCTTTCAGATATTTTCTCACGATATCAAACTTTTTCTGCAGTTTTATTTTGCCGAGGGCTCCGCCGTTATTCAGCACGTTTTCCCAATAACCGGCATCGTGGGTTATATAATTGGAAATGATTTCCACGAAATCTTCATCGGGTGAGAAACTTGCGTAACGGGTTATGAATCCCATTGTGTTGGCAACCTCGTCACTCTCCAGGTTTAACCAACTTGGTCCCTGGTAATCGGTTGAAATCAGGTTGAAGTCTGTAGAATAATTCTTTGTTTGATGTAAGATATGTGCAAACTCATGGTGCATGGTTTTAAAGAACCAGGTGTTCAGAAAATCAATATCCGGACTATTGGCATTCAGTTCGTTTACATTGTACAAAGTGATTTTCAAACCACCTTCAGCCGTTCCCAGTACCACTGAACCTTGGCTGTTGTATGCTTTTGAACCGATTAACTGAATCATTCGCGGACAATAGGTCTTGATGAATGTCTCTCCGAGTAATTCGTTGTAGGAATCTATCCAAAGATACTTGGTCAGTTTGGCCATGGCAACACATTTGTCGTATTCGGCAGGAATCAGATTGTACGTATTGTCTGACTCCTTATCGATATATTTATAGTTGAACTGAATGTTGTACGGAACGACATAGTTGAGTAATAACCAAGTATCGAATGCATTCCGTTCGGGAGATTCTGTATCGAAAATACTGTGACTGTCTAATTTGTCTTCGCTGCATGCTCCCAAAACAATGGAAGCGGCAAACAATAAAGTATAGATACCCGTTGGCGGAATTAAAAAGATAATATATTGATGTTTAAAAAGTTGTGCAT
>OLSH01000470.1_pt1 | contig 35116 bp, 34 predicted proteins | sample 1643221 | NCBI WGS metagenome assembly OLSH01 (sample SAMEA3136681, study PRJEB25190) | human gut metagenome | biome: human gut; feature: human-associated habitat; material: faeces | place: Austria | collected 2013 | reverse complement strand
CCAGCTATGTCCGCCCCTCAGCCCTCAAAAAAGTCACCGGAACCTGGGACTACGGTGCCGACACAGCGCTGCAGATGCCCGCAGACACTGCGAGGCTGGCGCTTGTGCAGGCAGAGATCCCCCATGGGATTTTAAAGGGCATAGACTATTCTGAAGCGGAGAAAATGCCCGGTGTGATCAAAGTGATCACTGCAAAGGATGTAAAAGGAAAGAACCGCATCAGCGGCCTTATCACCTTTGCCAACAATAAAGGGGATGGCTGGGACCGTCCGATCCTCTGTGATGAGAAGATCTTCCAGATAGGGGATGCGGTGGCTATGATCGCCGCCGACACAGAGGAACACGCAAAAGAGGCAGCCAAAAAAGTACGGCTGGACCTTGAACCTCTTCCGGCTTATATGAGCGCGCCGGAGGCCATGGCAGAGGATGCCATTGAGATCCATCCGGGAACGCCCAACATTTACTACGAGACCAATTGTATCAAAGGGGAGGAGACAGGCCCCATCATGGAATCTGCAGCTTTTGTGGCGGAAGCAGAGACCTACAGCAGCCGGCAGCCTCATCTTCATCTGGAACCTGACTGCGGTTTTGCCTATATAGATGAGGAGGGAAGGCTCACGGTACACTCCAAGAGCATTGGCATCCATCTGCACTCTGCCATGATCACCGCGGGTATCGGTATCGAACCGGATAAATTCCGGCTTGTACAGAACCCCTCCGGCGGAACCTTCGGATATAAGTTCAGCCCTACGATGGAAGCCCTTCTGGGGGTTGCCTGTCTGGCACTGGACGGACGTCCCTGCTCTCTGGTCTACGATATGTACCAGAACATCACTTACACGGGAAAACGTTCCCCTGCCTTTATGAACATCCGTATGGCAGCAGATGAGAACGGCAGATTTCTGGCACTGGAAGGTGACAATTATATTGACCACGGCCCGTATTCCGAGTTCGGCGACCTGCTGACCATGCGTCTGTCACAATTTACAGGTGCCGGCTATGATATCCGCAATATCCGCAACAGAAGCCGGACGGTATGCACAAACCATGCCTGGGGATCTGCCTTCCGCGGTTACGGTTCTCCCCAGTCCTACATGGGTTCTGAAGTCTGTATAGACATACTGGCAGAGAAGATGGGAATCGACCCATTTGAACTTCGCTACCGCAACATCTACCGGGCGGGCACAGGGTGCACCACCCCTACCGGACAGGAGCCTGAGGTGTACTGTCTGGAAGAGATGTACGAAAAAGCGCGGCCTGTCTATTACGAGGCAAAAGAGAGGCTGGCAAAGATGAACACAGACAAGCTCCGGTACGGAGTGGGATTCGCAAGCGGTATTTACGGCTGCGGCCTGGACGGAAAAGACAGTTCTTTTGCCAATATAAGGCTGAATCCTGACGGAACCTGTACGGTTTACAACTCCTGGGAGGACCACGGTCAGGGCGCTGATATCGGTGCGCTGACAATGGCCCATGAAGTTCTGCGCGAGGCCGGATTTACACCTGAAATGATCAAACTGGTACAGAACGACACAGCCCTCACACCTGCTTCCGGGCCTGCCGGAGGAAGCCGTTCCAATGTAGTGACCGGCAATGCCACACGCGTGGCCGCCGAAATGCTCCTGAATGCCATGAGAAAGGATGACGGAAGTTTCCGCACCTATGAGGAAATGACAGCAGAAAACATCCCCACCTATTATGAAGGAACATGGGCTGCGGCTGCCTGTACGGACTGTGACCTGGAGACCGCCCAGGGCGCGCCTTTCAGCAATTACATGTACGAACTGTTCATCCCCGAAGTTGAAGTTAACATGGAGACAGGAAAAGTCCGTGTCATCCGTCTGACTACCGTATGCGACTTCGGAACCATTATCAACAAAATCGTGGTGGACGGCCAGGTCTACGGTGGCTGTACCCAGGGAATTGGGCTTGCACTCACCGAAGATTTTGAGGATTACAGCAGACATACCACATTAAAGGGATGCGGAATTCCTTATCCTGAGGACGTGCCCGATGACTTTAACATTATATATACGGAAACGCCAAGGCCTCTTGGTCCCTTTGGGGCATCCGGCTGCGGAGAAGGCCCGCTCACTGCAGGACACCCGGCTATCCTGAGCGCCATCTATAACGCAACAGGTGCAAGGGTACTGGAGATCCCGGCTCGTCCTGAAAAAGTAAAGGAAGCAATTGACGCTCTGAAAAAATAAAGGATATCAGCGGGAGGGCGCTTCGGCGCCTTCCTGACAAAACGCAGGAGGGATTCCATGCTTGAACTGAACCAGCAAAAATTACATGAACTGGAAGCGAAATGCACAAAGGAACAGCCGCCTGCCGCCATGGCTGCCTGTCCTCTTCATGTGGACTGCCGGGAAATCTGCAGGGCCATAGCCGCCTCTGATTTTTCCAAAGCCAGGGAGCTGTACGAAAAAAACGCTGTTTTTCCCGGCATTTTAAGCCATTTGTGTGAGGAACCCTGCAAAAGTGCCTGTATCCGAACAGAGCATGGCGGTCCCATGCAGCTCCGCCTGCTGGAAAGCGCCGCACAAGCTTACGGTTCCCTTAAAAAAAGAAGGACTTTTCTTTCCAAAAGACCCGAGAAAGCCGCAGTTGTGGGCGCCGGTCTGACCGGATCATCCGCCGCCCTTGAACTGGGTAAGAAAGGATACTCTGTCACCGTATTTGAAAAAGCTGCCGAACCCGGCGGTTTTCTGCTGACGGAAAAGCGGCTGCCCAAAGAGGTTCTGCAAAAGGACCTGGAACGTCTGAAGGAATATAAGATTGAAATCCATACCCTGTACAGGGTTGATACGATAGAGACACTCACAGAACAGTTTGACGCTGTCCTGCTGGCCTGGGGGCTTCATACCGAACCTGTGGTGACAGACCCCGTGACCTTTTCCGCCAATGGGGAAAAGCTCTTTGCCGCAGGAGACGCCCGCAGAACCTGCAGCGGAACCATAACGGACGCACTCTCGGAAGGCAGGCGGGCAGCCATTTCCATAGACCGTTATCTGAAAAAGGTATCGCTTACAGCGGGGCGTGAAGCGGAAGGAGGGTTTTCCACCACGCTTCATGTAACCTTAAAGGATGAGAAAACCGTAAGCTCCGTCCTTTCCTCAAGCCTCCCCTCAAAGGAGGAGGCCATACAGGAAGCTTCACGCTGCCTGGAGTGCACCTGCACAGACTGTATAGACGCCTGCGCTTTTATGCGCCGCTACAAAGCCTGGCCGAAGAAATATCTCCGGGAAGTATACAACAATCTGGCTATTGCCATGGGCACAAGACACGCAAACAAAATGATAAATTCCTGCAGTCTCTGCGGGCAGTGTTCCTCCGTATGTCCTCATGGACTGGATCTGGGGGAAGTCATACAGGAGGCCAGAAATATTATGGTTTCCCAGAATAAAATGCCGGCGTCGGCATTTGAATTTGCGCTGAACGACCTGGCATTTTCCAACTCGGAGCACTGTTTTCTTGTGAAACCTGACCCGGATCAAGCGCAGCCCTCTTATCTTTATTTTCCGGGGTGCCAGCTTGCAGCCTCCACTCCAAAGATCGTATGGCGGTCTTACCATGACCTGCGTTCCCGCCTTCCCGGCGGTACGGGCATTATGCTGGGCTGCTGCGGAATCATGGCAAAATGGGCCGGGCGAATGGATTTATACAAAGAGACAATCGAACAGCTTAAAAAATCATGGGAAAGCCTGGGCTGCCCTGAGGTGGTCACCGCATGTCCGGCCTGCCTCACATCCCTCTCAGAATCAATTCCCAGGATGCACTGCACAGGTGTCTGGGAAATACTACATACGTTTGGCCTGCCAAACACTGCCTCGTCGGAGTCTCCTCCTTTGAGGATCCACGATGCCTGTCAGGCCAGAAACTCACCCGAGATCAGAGAACAGATCCGGCTGCTTGCCCACACCTGCGGGTACAGTATCTCAGAGGGCAATTATACGGGAACGTCCTCCGGCTGCTGCGGTTACGGCGGTCTGACGCAGTTCTCCAACCCCTCCCTGGCCGACGAAATGGCCGGGCAGTGTATCTCGGATACTGCGTCTCCCTTTCTTACATATTGTATCAACTGCCGGGACCGCTTCCTGAAACAGGGAGCCGAGGCTTATCATATACTGGAACTTATCTATTCTTCTTCGGAAGATGAGCACCGATGGCCCTCATACTCCGTGAGACAGCAGAACCGTATGGATCTAAAGCGGAGACTGTCAAAGGAACTGTGGGGAGAAGATACGGAAGGAGAGATGCCCTTGAAGTTATATTATGACAGTGAAACAGCTGACCTGCTTGAGAGGCGCATGATCTTAGAGCGGGATATCTGTTCTGTCATCACAGCGGCTGAAGAGACCCGGGAACGGATCCGTGATACCCGCAGCGGGCTGTACATAGCCCACAAAATGGTGGGAAACGTCACGTTTTGGGTGTGGTACCTGCCCCGGGAGGATGGATATGAGATCAGCCGCGTATACGCACACCGCATGGAGATCAAAGGGGATATGTAATGTCAGAAAAATACTACGAAACTTACGCATTTGAACCCGGCAGCCTTATCTGTGACAGGTGCAGGACAGCGCTTGTACCGGGTGAAGTTGTACTGCACTATATGGGAAACGATTTCCCCATTGAAATGCCGAAATGTCCTGTCTGCGGACAGGCCTTCATTCCGGAGGAACTGGCTATGGGGAAAATCCTGCAGGTAGAACAGGCATTGGAGGACAAATGACTAAATGACAGAATTAATGGAAAATGACATCTGGGCAGACCAGGCGGCCTCCCATCCGGGAGGCCAAATGCTGACAAAGAGAATGATGCAAAGGGCACTCCAGGGCGGATGGCTGACAAAGCACAGCCGTCTTCTGGATCTGGGCTGCGGCAGCGGGGAGACCGTAAAACTGCTGCGGAGCATGGATTTCCAGGCAGAGGGCATTGACTTAAGAGCAGACAAGCATGAGGCATATCTGGTAAAAGGAGACGCCTCCCTTCTCCCGTGGAAGGAACATTTTTTTCAGGGAGTTCTGGCAGAGTGTACCTTATCTATTATGGACACGGATAAGGTACTTCCTGAAGTGTTGCGGATCCTGGAGCCGGGCGGTATCTTTCTGGTATCCGATATATTTGAACTCGGACGCCGGCCTACCTGGCCTGAAACCTATAATTTTGAACTTTTGTATCTGGAAAACGCCACTCCTTGTCTGAGAAATTACATCAGCGAGTGGATCTGGAAAAATGAACGGGCCTGTCCTCCGCTCTGTCTGGAGGGCAGAAAAATCACTCCCGACAATCTTAGTTACTATTACGCGATACTGCGGAAAAAAGAAAGGGGGCAGGATATCTGTGGAACTCAGGGAATATCTGATGGAACTGGGCATGCAGGGCTTTGAGTGCAGCCAGATCCTCATGATGCTGGCACTGGAGACAGACGGGTGTGAAAACCCTGATCTGATACGGGCCATGAGCGGACTAACAGGCGGTATGGGCCACTGTCAAAAGGAATGCGGTGCCCTCACTGGAGGCTGCTGCGTACTGGGGTATTTCGCCGGAAGAGGTAGCACGGAAGAGATCGAACACAATCAGTTTCAAAAAATCGTCCAAGATTATGTAAACTGGTTTCAGGAAGAATTCGGAACCCCGGACGGAGGCACAGACTGCAGCTCCATACTGGGTCATGACTTTTCTAAGACATTTGCTGTATGCCTTCCCCTACTGGAAGCATGCCAGGAAAAATTGACAATGCTTTTAAGCGAGAATGGTGTGATTGATTGAGTCAAAAAAAATATGATGATATTTATGTAGTGATCGCGGCCGCCGGATGTTCCCGGCGCATGAAGCAGTTTAAACCCCTGCTGCCGCTGAATGACAAGTGCATCCTGGAATCCACCCTGAAGAATTTTCAGGATGCCGGGCTGCACAACATTATAACTGTTGTCGGATACCGGAAGCAGAAGATGATTCCAATTCTGGAAAAGTCCGGTGTCTTTATTGTGGAAAATAATGCCTATGACGAGACTGATATGCTGGAATCCATCCGCCTTGGACTGCAGTCTCTCCCGCCCCGGGCCAATGCCGTATTTTTATGCCCTGCTGATGTGGCGCTTGTGTCCCCTTTCACCATACGGGAACTCATAGCACATCACAGGGCATTTCCGTCTGCAGTCCTTCTGCCCTCCTACCATGGAGAGACAGGACATCCTCCTCTTTTTACCAGACCTGTCATAGAGGCACTGGCGGATTACAGAGGAGATAACGGAATGCGCGGTGTCCTGGAGCTTTTTAGGGATGACACAAAAATCCTGGAGGTGCCGGACCCGGAGATCCTGGAGGACGCCGATCTGCCAAAGGACTATGAACGTCTGAAAGAAGCGGCAAAAAACAGGGGCATTCCCAACACTCAGGTGTGCGAGGATATCTGGAATTACGTCAAGACCCCTTCACGCGTACGCGCACACTGTATAGCTGTGGAAGAAACGGCACGGCAGCTTGCAGAAGAGTACAGCGCGAAACACAACATCCATATAGACCAAAAGATACTGTCCCGGGCCGCGCTTCTGCACGATATGCAAAAGGGACAGCCGCATCACGCTGAGGCAGCGGCAGATATCCTGGAGCTTATGGGCTGCTGCCGTATTGCGGAGTGTATAAGATATCACAGACAATTGCCGCCGCAGTTATGGGACACTGTCAACGAAGTTACTCTGCTCTATCTGGCTGACCGCCTGGTGATCGAAGACCGGAGGGTAGATCTATCAGAGCGTTTCCGGCAGAAGGCAGAAAGGTTTGCAGGAAATCCGGATGCGCTGGCATGTCTGGAGAGAGACAGGAAAACCGCAGAACATCTGTATGAAATGATAAGGGGTGAAAAACCATGATCTATCTGAACAACTCTGCAACTTCTTTTCCGAAGCCGCCCATATTTGCTGATGCCTGGCAGCGGGCGTCAGTCAAAATACCCGGACACGGAACGCGCTCCACTTACCGGGAGGCAAAGGAACCTATTTCCTGCCGTCAGCGGCTGGCAAAGCTGCTGCATATAGATGACAGCAGGCGTATCATCTATGCACCAAATGCCACACATGCCCTTAATATGGGGCTTCTCGGATTTCCCTGGTCAAAAGGTGATGTTGTACTGACCAGCCGGGCGGAACATAATTCCGTGCTGCGTCCCTTATACAGCCTCCAAAAACGCGGGATGATCCGCTACTATGAGCTGGATACCGACAAAAGCGGGCGTCTGGATATGGATGTTTACCGGGAAGCGCTGGCAAGTCTTCATCCCCGTATGGTAATCATTACCCATGCGTCCAATGTGACAGGCGCGGTAAATGACGCCGCAGTGATCGCAGAGGAGGCTAAAAAAGCCGGTGCTGCTGTTTTTCTGGATGCTGCACAGACCGCGGGCGTGATCCCTGTCCTGCCGGCCCTTTGGAATGTGGATATGGCGGCCTTTACCGGACATAAATACCTGCTTGGCCCTCAGGGTACCGGAGCGCTGTATGTTTCACCGGATATAGAGCTTGCTCCTGTCTTTACAGGGGGAACCGGAATCTATTCTGATCTGGATGAAATGCCTGTGGATTATCCCATCCGTCTGGAGGCAGGCACACAAAACGAACAGGGCATGGAGGTTTTGGGCGAAATGCTTGCATGGGCGGAAGATCATCCTTTTGATCTACACAGGCTGTTGGAATATGTCTATATGCTGGAGGACACTTTAAAAGGCCTTGGATGCTCTGTAGTACCTGTAACCGGCTGCCGTACACCTGTGCTGACCTTCACCTCACCGGATTACGCCCCCGCAGATATCGGGGATATGCTGAGCGGCAGTTTTGACATTATCTGCCGTACCGGACTTCACTGCGCGCCCCACATTTTCCCGTATATAGGGGCCGGCAGGGACGGAACAGTCAGATTCAGCCTGTCCAGGTTCACCACACCAGAGGAGGTTTACCAGGTCATCAGCGCTTTAAAGGAGATTTTCAATGGAAATTAAAATACTGGGCTGTGAAAAGGCGGACAACTGTTTCGCCAATGCAAAATCATACATCTATACACTCTCCTCACCTGTAAATGATGCTCTTTTGGAAAAAATGTCATACTGGGGCAGGATGAAGGTGAGGCGGGATTTTAGAAGGCCTTTCTTTATGCTGGATACAGATGAAGGGATTCAGCTAAAAGGGGTACTCAATGAAAATGTGATCAAAGCCGGTTTTCCTGAGGACACATGGGAAGAGAAGAAATCGGATTTTGAAAGACGGTTATGCGGCGGTACGGACCAGCCGGAAGTTATGGGGAAAACAGAAAGTGTTTGTCCTGTCTGCCTCAGACGGCTGGACGCGCAGAAGGTCCAGGTGGGGGATCAGGTATATCTGGAGAAGTCCTGCCCCGAACACGGAGATTTCCGCGCTCTCATCTGGAACGGACCTCCGGCATATCGGACCTTTGACAGAGAGCGCTGTTTTACGGCGCCTGTGGCACCCGCGGCTGCATCAGACAAGGGATGTCCCGATGACTGCGGGCTTTGCCCGGAACACCGGCAGCGCACCTGCTGTGTACTGCTGGAGGTGACGAACCGTTGTAATCTTAAGTGTCCCGTATGCTTTGCAGCTTCACAGGCTGAGAACTCTGCCAAACAGAGTTTTTCTTTGAATGAGCCTGACCTGGAAAATATCAGACATCGTTTTCAGGCTATGATGCACATGGGCGGTCCATTTAATATACAGTTATCCGGCGGGGAACCTGCCATGCGGGATGATCTGGCCCACATTATCCGTTTGGGAAAAGAGATGGGATTTCCCTTTTTCCAGCTCAATACCAACGGCATACGCATCGGTAAAGATTTTGATTATCTGAAAAACCTGGCTGATGCCGGCCTTGACTGTGTATTTCTGCAGTTTGACGGGCTGAGTGAGGAGACGTACCGGAAGCTGAGGGGACGGGAACTTCTTCAGGCAAAGCTGGATGCCATAGCAGCCTGTCAAAGGGCAGGTGTGGGAGTTGTGCTTGTCCCTGTCATCGTACCGGGTGTCAATGACGGTGAGATCGGTCATATCCTCGACTTTGCCCTGGAGCATATGCCGGTGGTGAGAGGCGTGCATTTCCAGCCTGCCAGTCATTTCGGAAGGTATGACCAACGGCTGCCAAAAGACCGTTATACGCTTCCTGAACTTCTTCGGGCAATTGAAGTCCAGACAAAAGGGCAGATGAAGGCTAAAGATTTTTCACCCGGCAACGCGGAAAATCCCTATTGTTCTTTCAGCGGAAATTTTATACTTCAGGCCGACGGGAAACTGCAGCCGTGGCGTACTGGAACATCATGCGGGTGCGGAACAGCCGATTCCTCTAAAAAGGCCCGGGAATTTGTGGCAAAGCAGTGGTCAGCGCCTCAAAAGGACTGCTGCTGTACGGATTCCCCCTCCCGGAGCACTTCGTCCTGCTGCGATACCAGTTCTCTTGACAACTTTCTTGATCGTCTGGAGCAACACAGCCTGGCAGTCTCCGCCATGGGATTTATGGACGCCTGGACACTGGATCTTGAAAGGCTGAAGGAATGTTATATCCACGTGGTTACCGGGGAAGAAAATGTACGTCTGATCCCATTTTGCGCCTATAACCTGACCGCCGAGGACGGCACCTGTAAATACCGAGGACACGAGAAAGGATATCATAAATGCCCGTAAAAAGAAGTGTACTGGATACCTGGATAGAGAAAAAAGAAATGTTGTCTCTCTCCTCCCGAAAAGCTCTGTCTGACTGGCAGCTCAAAAAAATCCGAAATCTTTTGGTCTATGCAGGCACAAACAGCCCATGGTACCGGAAAAGACTTTCGGGTCACGCACTACCGGAATCTCTGGAAGAGTTTGCGTCCTTTCCCCTGATGGACGGGCAGGACCTGGCAGATGCCGGACTTTCTATGCTGTGCGTCTCTCAGGGAGATATCAGCCGGGTGGTGACTTTACAGACTTCAGGAACGGAAGGCCGTCCCAAACGTATTTTTTATACTGCCGGGGACCAGGAATTAACCGTCAGCTTTTTTCATCACGGAATGTCTGAACTGACCTCAGAGGGGGAAGCCGTGATGGTATTTCTTCCATTCAAAGCAGAAGGGTGTGTGGGAGATCTGCTGATCCGGGGACTGAAAAGGCTGGGTGTGCAGCCGGTTGGATACGGACTGATGGATGATTTGGCGGACTGCGCAAAAGCCATACTGGAAAACCGGATTTCCTGTGCAGTGGGAATCCCTGTACAGTTCCTCGCGCTTGGTGAATACTGCAGAAAACGGGGGATACACCTGCCCTTAAAAGCTGTACTTTTAAGTACGGACTATCTGGCTCTGCCGGTGCGGGAAAGAATTGCATCTGCCCTTGGATGTGAAGTATACAATCATTTTGGCATGACGGAGACCGGATTGGGATGTGCCCTTGAATGCGGCGCGCATAATGGAATGCATATCCGGGAGAATGATATCTATGCGGAAATTGTGCATCCTGTGACTCATGAGGTTCTGAAAGACGGTGAGTGGGGGGAGTTTGTGATCACCACACTTACCAGAAAAGGAATGCCGCTTCTGCGTTACCGAACCGGCGATTTTGCCAGGCTGCTTCCGGGAACCTGCGCCTGCGGCAGCCGGTTAAAGCGGCTGGAATGCGGAGGACGGCTGGGCTTTAGAGGTATGATAGCAAAACTGGATGAAGCCCTGTTTTCCATGGATCTACTGGTCGATTATGATGCGGAGTATGAACCTGATGTTAAAAGACTTACCCTTGGATTAAAGTTTATGGACGATAGGTTTTGTGTGGAGAGGAGCTGTGCAGATAAAAATAGTATAGATATAAGCAGTGCGAATGGAAACTGTATGGATAGAAACTTTACTAGTGAAAACTGTAACGATGGGAGCTGTAGCGATGGGAACTGCGGCGGCGGAATCTGTAGCGACGGAATCTGTAGCGATGGAATCTGTAGTGATGGAATCTGTAGCGATGAGAACTGTAGTGACGAAAACTGTAACCACAAAAACTGCAGCGATGAGAATTGTAGCGACGGAAACTGTGCTGATGGAAACTGTAACAATATAATCCATAGCAACGGAAACTGCAGCGACGGAATTTTTAGCGACAAAAACTGTAACCACAGAAACTGCAGCGACGGAAACTGTAACTGCAGATACTATAATTACAGAAACCGTATGAATAGATGTTATATCGATAGAAGCGATGTAGACATAACGGTAAATAAACTTCTTAGTGACGCCGGATTAGATATCTATTTCAACGAGGTATGTATTTCCTGTTCCGGTCTGAGTCATATTTTAGACTGCCGTGCAGGGAAACGGAAAGTTAAAATTAGAGGTAAATATGAATTTGATCTTCATGCGGCATGGTATGCCTGATATTGAACCGGACTCCCGACGATGTATTGGCCAGACGGATTATCCCCTGTCTCCTTACGGAAGAAAACAAATGGAAAAAAGCGCTGTACGACTGAAAAACATCTGCACGCCCAATATCATTTACTGTAGTCCACTTCTGCGCTGTATACAAAGTGTCTGCATATTGAGTCAGTTTTTCTGCTGTGGTATTTATTTTGCAGAAGGTCTGGCAGAAATTCATATGGGAGAATGGGAGAATCTTACCTTTTCTGCCATAAAAGAACGATATCCCCTTCATTATGAGGAGCGTGGACGCGCAATGGCAGATCATCCGGCTCCGCGCGGAGAAACGTTCCGGGAGGTGCAGACACGGGCAAATGCCATGGTCTGCCGGGCCACAGCAGATGCGGATGCAAATGACACGATTTTGTTTGTAACTCATATAGGGGTAATACGCAGTCTTTTGTGCCTGTATGAGAACAGACCGCTGGACCGGTTGTTTGACTATTCTCTTGGCTATGGGGATTATCTTGAGTTGAACTGATTCTTGAGTTAATCTGATTCTTACGTTGATTTGATTCTTACGTTGATTTAATTCTTGAGTTGGTTTAATTCTTGAGTTGATTTAATTCTTGAATTGATTTTATTCTTGAGTTGATTTTATTCTTGAGTTAATTTTATTCTTGAGTTAATTTTATGTTTAGCAGCGGCAGAATATCTGCCGCTGCCGATTTTTATGCTTCTTCGTAACCTGCGCCTTTCATAGCTGACATCGCATGGCTTGTGTAGCGGCCAAACAGCCCTTTCCGTTTTGGGCGGGGCAGAATGCCGGATTCGGAACGTTTTTTAAGGACATCCTCTATCTCTCCCGGAGAAAGTTCTTTTCCCTGGATTCCCACTACATCCAGGCGCCTGTTCTCTACGCTGTATTCCAGGATATCACCTGTCTCAATAAAAGCCAGTGGGCCTCCTGCTGCAGCTTCGGGGGAAACATGGCCAATCGCCGCTCCTCTTGTCGCCCCTGAAAAACGTCCGTCTGTTACCAGGGCAACAGTGCCGTTAAGACGTTCATCACAGACGATCGCCTCTGTAGTCATGAGCATTTCCGGCATACCGGTTCCTCTTGGGCCTTCGTAGCGGATAACGAGAATATCACCCGGGTCTATCTTACCGTCCACAACAGCCTGATAGGCATCATCTTCACGGTTATAGACCTTCGCAGGGCCTTTGTGTTCCCGCATAGTGCTGATGCAGGCTGAGTATTTGATAACTGCCCCTTCAGGTGCAAGGTTACCCTTTAAAACAGCAATAGAACCCTTCTCCTCCGCTTTTTCCACAGGGAAGATGACCTGATCACGCTCCAGACCATAATTATGCAGATATCCCAGATTACGGGCAAAGAAATTGTCCTCTTCCAAATCCTGCAGATTTTCACCCAGAGTTTTGCCTGTCACAGTCATGACATCCAGATGCAGCATGTCTTTTAAGTACAACTGGACCATAGGTATTCCGCCGGCAAACCAGAAGGATTCTGTCAGATGCTGTCCACTTGGATTAATATTGCCAATATGGGGAACTTTGTGGTTCAAATCGTCAAAGAGTTCCGGTTCCAGTATGATTCCAAGCTCTCTTGCTATAGATGGGAGATGTATGGTGGCATTCGTGGAACCGCCGATAGCGCTGTGAATGATAATGGCATTTTCAAATGCTTCTCTTGTCATAACAGCACCTGCCGTGATATCCCTCTCAACCAGTTCCATGATCTTCCGTCCTGCTTTTCTGGAATATGCAAAAATGTCCCGCATGGTAGCCGGCATAACAGCAGTACCCGGCAGAGCCATGCCGAGGGCCTCTGCCATACACTGCATGGTGCTGGCAGTTCCAAGGAATGTACACGCTCCACAGGAAGGGCATCCTGTCAGTTTGTAATCCCTGATCTCCTGCTCTGTGACTGCACCCTGGCGTTTCTGACGAAGAGAAATATCGCCGGCAACCAGGGATGTAGTCATGTCCGGGCCAGGGCGCATGCTTCCTCCCGGAATGAAGATCGTGGGCATATCCAGACGTGCCGCTGCCTTTAGCTGGGCTGGAATGGACTTGTCGCAGGACGCAGAGAGTATCATCCCGTCCCAAGGGTATACAGAGCCGTGCACCTCTATCATGTCGCAGATAGCTTCACGTGAGGCCAGGATATAGTTCATGCCGTCATGACCCTGGGCACATCCGTCGCAGATATCTGTAGTGTGATACTGGGCCGGATAACCGCCTTTTTCAAAGACTCCGTATTTTGCCTGTTCCATGAGGCCCGACAGGTGTGTACTGCCGGGGTGGCTGTCGCCGAAGACATCTTCCAGCAGGATCTGAGGTTTCTTAACGTCCTCCTCATCCCATCCGGAGCCCATCTGCAGGGCGTCGAACTGGGACCAAAGGAGACGCTGGGGAGCACTTTTTTGTTTGTGGTTCATAGTGTTTATGTATCCTTTCTTGTAACCGTGAGGGTATTGAACAGTTACCCCTTCTTTATAGATTATTTGATGCTTTCATATTACAACTTTTTAACGGATTTGACTACTGTAAATTGGATCATGACAGTACAAAAGCCGCGGAACAAAGAGATTACTCTGTTCTGCGGCTCTTGTACTTGTTTCATAAAGGTATTTTAACAAAATTACTTGATATGTTTTCGGATCTTAAATTCCCTGGCTCCTGCCAGAACAAGAACTCCTGCGAATAAGCCCACACACAAAAGGCCTGTGTTATCGTTCTTTGTTATGTTTTCACCCTCACTCAGCGGCACCTCTTCACCGTTTATTATGACTGTGCTTTCTTCCTCATCTGTCTGGTTTATCTGGTCTGTCTGCCCTGACCGATCTGTCTGATCTGCCTGATTCGTCTGGTCTGCCTGGTCTGCCTGATTTGTCTGGTCTGTCTGATTCGTCCGGTCTGTCTGTTTTGACTGCTGACTATTCACATTGCTTTCACCGGACAAGTCTTGTTCTGCTCGAACAATGGTTATATTGCCAAGAGCTATTGCTATGCATAATGTGAACGGCAAGATTGTTTTTACTAATCTATTATGTTTCATAATGCACTCCTTTCCCTTGTCATATAACTATTCCATAACTAATCCTTACTTTTCTCCGCCTGTATCAAGGCTCCGTCTATAAACTTTATCAATTCCAGTGCACTGCGAAAATGCTTTTCGCTCTGCTCTTCCGCCCATGTAACATCACCCTGCCATGTGGCATCTTTACTGCCTTCTATTTTGATCACAAAGGTTTCTGCGTCTTTTGCCATTTTATCCCTCACAATATTTTATTACACCCGGTAGGTATTGTTACAATCCATATTAATGATTTATTGTAAATAACGGTTCAGCGCCTTTACAGTTGCGGACAAAATCTGTCCGGAACCGCCTTTGACAATGGAACTTTTTGCCTGGCTGCCAAATCGTCACTGTTTGTAATACTATAAGGATATTGTACTTGAGACAGCATTACAAAAAGCATTACATCATTACTTCATTTGAATTTTATTTCCATAAAGCAAAACTCTGTAATGGTATAAACACACAGCCGGACAGCAAAAAGCGCAGCTGGAATCCTTGAATTCCGGCTGCTCAGCTGCATCTTTTATACTCATATTATTCACGCCTTCGGACAGCAGATGCTATAACTTCCAGGATCAAGGCCGCGGCGATCACACCACCTGCTATGATTTTTCCCATTGTGCTGGTAAGTGCCTCCGCAATACTTCCCAGAACAGGAATGGAATACACCACTTTACCTATAAAATTACTATAGGGTACCGGATTCATATCCTCCGTCTTATTGGCATCGCCTTTGGTGATAAATTCACCCATGACAACTTTGTTTTCTACGACCCTATGGGTGATTATGGCGTTTGAATCCTTTGCGCCGTAGAAAGCGATTACATCATCCTTTTCCATATCCTCCGGCGCTGCTTCCTGTACATATACCAGGCTTCCCGTAGGAATTGCAGGCTCCATGCTTCCGCTCACCACGGAATAAGCATCATAGCCAAAAAGCCTGGTTGCTGTAATGGGAAGGCAAACAAGCACCAGACCTACTAATAAAACAGTGCCCAGTGCACTGCAAATCACAGACACTGGGCTTTTTTTATCCTTTTTCTTCTTCTTGCTCAAAACAGGATATCCTTTCTGTTACCTATGCATTTTTCTTACAAATCATCTGCGGCGTCTGATCAGAAATACTGCCAATCCCGAAAGGGCTGCAACTGCTCCGACTCCGATCGCAATACCGGCTGCAAGGGGAAGACCTTTTTTCACCTTTTCTTTGGTCTCTTCAGGATTATCTGCCAGAGGTGTTTCATCCTCATCTAAGTCAACAACATCCTGATTACCCTGGGGAACTTCCTCCGGCTCTATAACCTGTGTTCCCTCTTCGGTACCTGCTCCTGCTGTACCTGCGGTTCCTTCAGCACCGGCTGTTCCCGCTTCACCTGCGGCTCCGGCTGTTCCTGCGGCGCCCTCAGTACCGGCTGCTCCTGTTGTTCCTGCTGCAGGAGTACCTGCCGCCGGTGTCTCCACAACAGTTGTCTCTGTAGTGGTAGTTCCTGGCACAACAGTTGTCACAGTTGTTGTCTCGCCGGGTACGGTTACGGTTTCTGTGGTTACCGGTGTATATACGAATGTAAATACATTCTGAGATTCATTGGAAGAAAGCGTCTTGGTCAGTGCTAAAGCCTGCGGCGTGTAATTTTCCACATACAGGTATGCCACCACCGGTTTATCTCCTATATTGCCGTAATAGGTACGGCTGGGAGCCAGTTGGTTGCCTTCCTCATCCTGATAGTTTACAGTATAGCCAACCATATCGCCCTGGATTCCGTAAGCAACGACAAAATCTCTGTCTCCGTTTACGTGAAATGCAGATGTTTCAAGAGAATTATTGTCACGCCCGCTTATCCGGACACCTTTCACATAATACTTGCTGGAATCTCCCAGTGCTACAGCACCGTTCTGGACATCAAAGGATACTTTATCGCCTAATTTCAAACCGCTCACTACAACCTTGTCACTCTGCGTATCTATAACCGGTGTCCCTGTACTCTCCACAGATAACCCGTCAATTCCGGAAAACGTGCCCTGGTTGCCCGCAAAAAAGGTTGCTGTATAGGTATATTCCTCCTCCGCTGCAAAAACGCTGATCACAGATGAACCAAAGAGCATGCAGACAGTAAGCAAAGATGTCAGAATCATTTTCAACTTCTTCATGACTTCAGCTCCCCTTTCTCATGGCGTTTTTTCATTGCGGCAACTCCCAGAAGCAGCAGTACCAATCCGCTGACTAATGCTGCTGTGCTGAAAAGGAGAATATTGGTGGTATCTCCTGTCTTAGGACGGGTGATGGTCTTTTTCACGGTATTGGATTCGCCTGTAACTGTCTTTCTTATGACAGTATCCTTACCCTTCACTGTGACAGTGGATGGCGCTACCTTCTCTACTGCAAAATTCATCTGCAGACGAGCCAGTGTGTCCTGGTAGCCATTGCCCTGTGTCTCACCGTCTAAGACAACTCTCAGGTGAACAGAAGCTGCTTTTCCTGCATCCAGTCTGTCCAGGTAGAAGAAATCATCAAGGGAATCTGTAGCCTGCTCAAGGCCCTTACCCACACGGGATGAACCCTCTCCGCCTACAGTTTCACTGTCAAACAAGACTGCCTCTTCACCGGATGGATCATAGTATGTCAATACATATGTGTAAGCTCCGCCTTCTGCCTTGCTTCCCTCTTCCAGACTTTCCAGAACTTCATTGGACATATACCAGTCTGTCTGTTCTTCACCGGAATTCTTTATCTTTACCTGCAGCTCCATGGTATCACCGGGAAGGATTCCGTATATCTCCTCAGCCATATCTTTGGAACTGAAATTGCTGTTCATTTTGTCTCCGTCAAAATCTACCTGCCAGTTTTTATCACTTTTAAAATCTTCTGCATACGCAGTCGCCGCTGTGCCTACGGTCATGATCGCTGCCATGACAAGGCACAAAATTTTCTTTTTCATATTCTGTACCTCCTATCGTAAGCTGATATCTCCGTTTGCTGCAACATTTACATCCACGCCCCAGGCACTTTTTATGGCATCCTGCGCATTATGTGTCTGAACAGCATCCACTTCGGCTTCCACCTGGAAACTGTAGCCGTCATAATCATAAACTGTGGTGATCGTCTTGTAACCATTTTCATCTACCGTCTCATGTTCTGTTACCTTCTTGCCTAATGCCGGGTCGATCCGCAGTGTATCTGCGAACTCAGGAGTGGTTTCCCCGGCGGGAAGAATGCTGTTATAATACAGGACCGTACGTTCTTTTGTAGAAGCATTCTGATCTACTGTCCAGCCATTGCCGGTAAGGTTTAAATCGATAAGGGCCGGAGAAAGTGTTGTATCTTTGACCACCTTTTCACCATCGGCTTTTGACCAGCTCTTATAGAGAATGACTCTGACATAACTGTCAATGGATCCGCTGTTTGTGACACTGAGTTTCTCATCATATGTTTTGCCCAGTACCAGTTTTTCATCCTTTAAATCTGACAAGAGAGTTCCTGTATTTTCATTCCACTCATTGTCTTCATTATAATCCCTGTAGCTTATTTTGTCACCATTTTCTAACAGACTCACACCAATATTGGATGTGCTCATCTGGACAGAATAATTTTCACTGTAATATGTAAGCGCTGCCCGTGCACTTCCAACGGTGCTTCCCAACAGAAGCAGTGCTGATGCCGAGAGAAGGATAACTGGTTTAACAGAAAAGGGTTTTTTCTTCTTTTTCATTATTTACCATCCTCCTCTTGCTTTGCGTTCCAGTCTGCATATGGCTTACCTTCATTGTCGTATAATACCGGTGTGCACTCCTGGGCTACGATAACATTAAATTCTTCCTCACTGTCTTTAGAATCAATTTTAACCTGGAGTTCCTCCGTTTCACCGCCTGCCGGAACTATATCACTGTAGTAATAGTAATCATTTTCTCCGGGAGACCACTTTTGGCTCCCCTGATATTGGAGTCCGTCCTGATATTTCTCTCCTGCAAAAACTTTCACACGGACATAGCACTCATAATCTCCTGTATTCTTGATCACAATATGTTTTGTCCAGTCGCTGACTGTCTCTTCCGGAATTGTCACGGTAGAACCAAGGCTAATGGTCACATCACCTGCTGCAGTCGTATAGGTAGTGAAATAAGCCATAGCGCTGTTCACTGATAAACCTGCAGTGAGGGCAAGAGCTGCTGCTGCCAGACAAAGGCTTTTCTTATTGAATTTCTTCTTCATCGCTCCATCCTCCTTTACTCCTGCTCACCTGTACTGTCTTTCTGCTGTTCCCAATCCCAGTCGCCATCATTATATGTGAACCGGTTGACTACACTGCTGCCGCCGTTATTGCGGTGGTCATATGTGTTTTCAAATGAGACACCCACTGTGTCATCCGCGGCAATCACTGTCTGCTGTGTCCCGTCGGAAGTCAATTCATAGCTTGCACCGCTGTACACTTCAGTTACTGTAACAGCAGCTCCTGCCGGGATATGCTCAATTTTTACACTTTTGGTTCCTGGTGCATCAAAGGAAATAGATACCACATTGCTGTACACCACTTCAAAATCTCTTTCTGCCTCCACCTGGAAAATGAAATCAGCTCCGCCTAATGTGGCGTTATATGCAGTAAGTGTTTTGTCTATGACTAAATCTCCGTACCTCTGTGTCTGTGACGGTTTTAATCCTGTAGTCACATCATATACCCAGGTATCATCCTGTGTCTGGCCGTAGTAGTTGTTTGGCAGAGAAATCAGATACGGTATAAAATCATATGTGTACGCTGCCGACTGCACCGACTCTGCGATCACCAGGTACATGCCTGTAGAAAGATTATCTGCAGTTACTGTGGATTTGTCTCCACCATCGGGTTTTTGCATCTGTACCTCAGCGTCCGGAACAGCGGACTGATTCTCCACTAGTTCAGATGCTTTTCCTGCAAGTTTTTCCCAATCCTCAGCAGTTGTCTTGTCATTTATGGATGCCAGATCCAAATCTTCATATCCGGGTAATACTTTGTACTCACCATTTTCCTCTACATCTGCCACTCTGTATAAATGAATGGGGATGGTCAGACCATTCAGCTCCTGATATGTTCCGTCCAGTTCAAAGGTCAGGGAACAGCTTTTTTCTGTATCAATGCCAAAGGCTGCATATACCTTAGGCAGTATGGTTGCGGAAAGCATCAATGCCAGAGCCAGAGCCAATGCACTTCCTTTTTTTATTGTCTTTTTCATCTTCACATTTTACCCTCCTCTGAAAACTCATTCCCCTTTGACCACCTTATTCCTTTTTGTTCTTTTTCCGTGGTTTAAACAGGAATCTCATTAAAAGTATCACTAGTAATGTTACCGACAATCCAAGTATCAGATACAGCATATAATAGTTCTGTACTGCTTTCAGCATGGACTGGACCGGTGTGCTTTCTATTTCTTCCTCTCCGGTATACGGTACCCGATGTCCGCGGACTAAAAGTCTGTGGGAGTTTACACCGTACGGAGTGCAAGTAAACAATGTTACATAATCCTGACCTTCTTCGATCGCCATTGCGCCGTCCAGGGTTTCCCTGTCGTCTTTGTCTATCATGGTGAGGATCTGGTCAACCTCATAGGCTAATGTATCGTCCAGCACGTGGATGTAAAACAAATCTCCGCGTTTTAACTGGTCAATATCGGTAAATAATCTGGCACTTGGAAGTCCCCTGTGGGCGGCCAGCACACTATGTGTACTTTCGCCTCCGATCGGTAATTTTGTTCCGTTTAGGTGGCCTACTCCGGTCTGGAGAACGTCATCTCCTGTGCCATGGTAAATAGCAACTTTTATGTTGATCTTGGGGATGGAAAGGTATCCCATCACTCCGTCGTTGTTAACGTTAAGAACTTTCCAGTATTCTGTATTTTCCAGTTCTTCTTTGTCCTCGCCGAACACATCGCCATATAGATTGTTTTGTGTCAGGGATTCATCAAAGGCTCTTGCGGCCTCCCATTCTTTTGTAAAGTCTTCAGGTGTCATTTCATTGATAACATCTTCATAGCTGCTTATCAGCTTGCTCTGGCGGTATGTGTTCCATTGATCGGAAACGGTTGGATAGATCAGTATACCGAACCCTGCCATAAATAATAATGCGAACAGAATCGTTGAAATTTTTCTCTTCATAATTTATTTGTCCGTCAGCTCCTCATTCTCCTGTTCTTCCTTTGCATTAAGTTTTGCTCTTAATTTCTTTTCACGGATATAGAGAAAAATAACAAAGGCTGCTGTCACTGTCAGACCAACAATTACCCAGAACAAATAGCTTGTGTGCATACTTACACCGGTCAGAAGGGAAGTTGGTGTTTCTTCCATCTCAGTCTCCTCATAAGGAACACGATGTCCACGGACAAGAAGTCTCTGGCTGTTCACACCATATGGTGTACAAGTAAAAAGGGTAACTAAATCTTTTCCTTCCTCCACTGCAAGGCTTTCTGTCTGGTCAGGTTCTACTACCGATATCTTATCCACTTCATAGCAGAGGATATCATCTAATATATAGAGAAGGAAATGGTCGCCTTCCTTTAACTTGTCAAGATCTGTGAACAGAGTAGCACTTGGCAGTCCTCTGTGAGCAGAGATAACAGCATGTGTGCTCTCTCCTCCAATGGGAAGGGAACTCCCTTCCAGATGGCCTGCTGCCTTTTGAAGTACCTCATCCTCCGTAGTGTGAAAAACAGGGATTTTGATATTGATTTTAGGGATTTCTACATATCCCATCATACCATCATCTGTGAGGTTAAGACAAGACATATATTCCTCGTCTTCCTCGGAAGCTTCTGCTACGGCAAATGAGTCTGGGAGGATACTGGGAAGAAGAGCATTGTTGTAGGCTTCCGCCCGGTCTTCTTCGACTTTGTAGTCTATCTCTCCCGCTGCGTTTTTTTCGTTTACCGTTTCCTCATAACTGCTGATCAGTTTACTCTGTCTGTAGTTATTCCATTGATTGGATACGAAGGGATACAGCAGCAAGGACAAACCGGCTAAAAACAGAAGGGATACAATGATTATGTGTGTTCTTTTTTTCATCCGGACTCTCCTTATTGTTGTATTTTTCTAAAATGCCGGGGCGGGCCGACCGCCCCGGCATTAGATGTTGCTTAGATTTGCTGCATATTGTTAGGAATGATTATTTAGCAGATTTTCTGCGGCTTGCGAAGAACAGGCCTGCTGCTGCAATCATGATAAGGCATCCGCCGATGGTGAAGATTGTTGTACCGATTCCACCTGTTGAGGGGAGGCTGGAAAGTTTGGTATTCTGGATATCAAGGCCTATAATTTCACCCTTTCCTTCACCATTTGTAACTATGCTTTCGTTATTTAATGTAAAACTAGCTATCGCTGAACCATCAATTTTCACTGACCAGGTATTCAGCTTACCATCTTCATAATAAGTTGCTTCAATCTCAATTTTAAATACATGAGTATTTAAAGAATAACCATCAGGGGCAAATGTCTCTTTCAAATAATAAATTCCCGTTCCCAATCCTGTAATATGTAACTGTCCTTTTTCGTCAGATGTTACCTTACCTGTTGTAAAATTGGGATTTGTATATACTTCTTGACAAGCAGAATCTTTAAACAGTGTAAATTCTGCACCTTTCAATGGAAGCTTTTCTCCAGTTGTACCTTCAATTTCTCCCACTTTTGTAACGATACCTTCTGTACTTACCTGACCTGTAATTGAACCGTCAATATCAAAAGTATATGTATAGGTTTTATCTTTGTCGTTCCCATCATTACCTTGTGTTTTAGAATCTTTTGTATAATTCAGTATAACATCATTGTGGTTGTTTACTTCGTTTAATTTTGCTTTTTCATTCAGTGTAGCAGAATAAGAAATCACTACTTCTTTACCTACATACTCGTTAAGAGTATATTTACCATCTACTACAAAATCAACTGTAATCTTCTGTTTATCTACGACAAGTGTATAGTCTTTATCTTCACTTAAAGTCCGATCATCGATTTTTACCAATAAATCATTATTGTAAGTTAAACCTTCACTTAATGTATCCACAACATTTAATTTAGGATAATTCCCACCATAATTAGGAATTGGATTAATTGATACTGTATAAGGGATTTTATCACCAACATTTACAGAATTGCCTTTATCATTTTCAGCAATTACCTTATCTACTGTTGGAGCATCACTTTTCTTTACCCAAAGATTTGCATCACTAACTGTATTTACTATTCCCTCATCTATTATATTTTCACCATTTTCATTCTTATACTGTATAGATGCCACAGCTACATTATATACATGAGCCTCCGCACCAGTTACACAAATCAGATACATACCGACTGCTAACCCGTCTTTACTATAAGTAGTTCCATCTGCCTCCGGAGTTAACTCAAATCCTTTTTGTAAAGTTCCAGCTGCAATATCAGACAACTCCTTTTGGGTAGGTTTTGTAATATCTCCAATATTATAGGGGTTATTATAGCCTATAAAGTTACCATTTTTATCATACTGCGCCATTGCTATGGGATAAGCTGTTACAACAATATTAGCTTCGTCTTCCTTATCTATCCCTTGTACTGTAATCTTTCCTGTATCATCACTAGTTCCAATAATACCATCATTACCTGCTGAAGCAAATGTGGTCAATGTGGTTCCCAGAACCATCGCCAATGCTAATAACATGGCTAATACTTTTTTAATCTTACTCATATTCTTTCTCCTTTTCTTTTTTGTGGGATATACCCATTATTTTAATGCATTTGTTCTTAAATGCTCTCCGCACTTCCGCGGTGCCGGGACCGCTGAAAAATGTAATCATATTTTACCTTTCCAGCACCTCCCTACTTTTATTTTTATATAGAAGCAGGGCCGCTGCCATCATCAGCAGTATTCCGCCAACCATATACAAGAAGATTCCAGGGCCGCCTGCACTTGGCAGTTCGTATACCGCGGTATTTTCAAAGTAGAAATGAACCGTTGTGTTTCCCTCTGTGGCTTCACTCTTTTTCACTTCTCCGCTGTTTGATTCAATGGACTTTAATTCACCTTTTTTATTTATAACTAAGGTCCATTTTTCATTGCTTACCGCATACCCTAAAGGAGCCTTTGTTTCTGATAAAGTGTAAGATCCTGCAACTATCGTTGCGACAATGGAGCTTTCACTAAAATCACTAGTTTCATACCAAATCAATTTACCTGTATTATCAGTCTTACCATAATAAGTCTTATCAGTGGATTTCAGTTCAAACTCTGCATCTGGTAATTGTAAATTATTATTGCTTGAACTTACTTTTAAAATATCCCAGTTAGTTATTACCTTTTCATTTGTATAAGCAACAACACCCAGAACACCACCGCCTGTATATTCCCATTTATCGCTGATAACATTTTTATTTTTCTTGTCACTACCTAAGATGAATGTTGCCGATTCCTCTGATGCGCTGTTGGCACAGTCTGTCTTTTCATTAATGCTAACATCTTTTACTGCAAAACCATCTGCAGAACTTTCAGTTACCATATACTCGCCCCTTGCCAGATTTTTCAAATCCTGGCCATCATATACGGCTGCATCTGTGCTGTTCGCGGGAATAACAATTTTAATATCTTTAACAAATGTTGAATCATTTTTCTTAGTAACCTTGAAGTTAAAAGTTTGTTCTTTATTGATCGGACTCTCTAACTTCTTAGTAATTTGTATTTCACCAGCCACCACATTAACTTTGTAGATACCGTAAAGCTTATTTGCATCTTTTGTGTTAACTGCCTCGACTATATGATCCTCACCACCGGCGATATGCCCTTTAGTATTTTGAGTACTCCTATAATTAGCTGGTCCCGCATCATAAGTCACTTTCAAATAATAACTGACGCCAGATTCTGCGATTGTGCTTGTTAAGCTTTCTTTAGTTATTTTACTCTCTTCCGTACAAGCTGCATCTGTGTACCATTCCAGTATAAAATCGTCAGCTATAACACCTTCATATTTTTCTAACATCTGGTTGACATCGAATAAGGTGTTTAACAATTTATCATCTGTCGGAATTGTATCACCTTTATAAACAGTAACCTCATTATTACCTACTTGCAGCTCCGCTTTTACATTGACCGGAGGCTGCGGAAGTACTGCATCGCCATAGCCTGTAGAAATCTTAGAGTCAGGGGAAATATTTGTTGTAACATTGTTACCGCCGATATATGTATCTTTGGCCCTCACTGTAATAGTTTTATTCCATTTCCCTTTTTCAGCATTTGGTATTGTCTGCTCATTCCAAACAATATACTGATATCCGGTTTCAGAATCGTAAAATACCGTTCCTCCATTTTTCAGTTTAATGCCGTCCTTTATTCCGGGATAATCTTTTGTGATAGGCTGCCCCTCATCATCTAATATTTCAAATCTGGGATCAATGACATCTTTAATCTGAGCCGATTTAATATCCAAGTTGTTCGTTATTGTTTCTTGAATCCTTTTGAATATTTCTTTTAACTCATCAATACTTTCAGCCGTAAGCGCACAATCTTTCGATGCAATGCCAGAAATATTTTTATTGCCATCCCAGATTGGTTGTGAACCATCAAGCCAGCCTTTCGCCGTACTTGTCAATCCCAGGCCAACTGTATAGATAATGACTCCTTCTTGTTTCAATTTTTCTGCCTGTGTTTTTGCCTCGCCAGCAGCCGCATTACTCCATGAACCGCCGTTTCCTGTAGGTTCACCATCCGTAAACAATATTACATATTGAGGTACATCCTCTCTTTTACTGCTTTTCAGCTTATTGTATGCATATTTTAATCCTTCTCCAGGTGAAGTTCCTCCATCGGCAAAAAGTTTATTAACATTCTTCAATAATCCTTCCGGATTACTGCCAACCTCAGTTAAGGAATTAACGCTCGAATTACTGGTACTAAATGCAGTAACACCAATTCTACTTTCAGGAGAAGAAGTCGATGTAGAATTTATAAATGCGTTTGATGCCTCCTTTAAACCAGTTAAACGTGATGCATATGTGTATATAACTTTGTTATCAGTGGCATTAATTTTATTCCAACTACTTCCATCCCAATATTGCCATGCGCTATTTATATAAATCATTGGTCTGTTAGCATAATAATGCTCGGAAGAACTGGCATAACCGGTACTAGTTCCATAGTAATATATTTTAGTTGTATCCAGTTTGTCTTTGACTGAAGAAAATTTACTTGCATTCTGGCTTGTTCCCGCATATACAAAGGAAGGAGTTGATTTCTCATTCAGAACATAGTTCATAGAACCTGACTTATCCAGAACCATCATGATATCAGCTACGCCGCCTTTTTCTTCCGTCGTTGTACTTGTTAGTTTTGAAGAAGCAGTAATATTAATATCATATGTACGCTCATCCCAATCTTTTACCGTTGCTGTCTTATCATAATTCATAGAACTATCTATCAGTTCCTGTTCTGTTACATTTAGGATTTTATAGATACCATCCTCATCAGGGTCGATTTTTGCCTCTGTTTCACCATCATGCAAATATAAATTGGCTACAGCTCTTCCATCTTTATCTAAAGTAACTTTTACCTTCCAGGTATCTACAGAAGGAATGTAACCGGTTGGAGCCTGTGTTTCTGTTAATGTATACTCACCTTCCCGAAGCTTTGTAAACTGAACTGCACCATTTTCTAATGAACTTGCCGTAAATGTCTCATTCGTATCATCGTTGACAAGTTTAAATTTAGCTCCTTCCAATGGTTCTCCAGCTTTATTCACTTTATTCAGGTACAGATTTGTCATCGGCACTTCTGTTACCTCAGAAATTCTGGCTGAAGGAAGAGTGAAATTCATCTTACAATTAGATTTAGCAGCTCCTCGCTCCATATAGAGTATAGTCAATGTATGTTCTTGCTGCTTCTGTTCACTGGTTAAATTTTCCGGATTGCCGATATAATTCCACAAGTCAACCGAACCAGTCGCCGCATCATGTATACCTCCCAAATCAATAACTACTTGATTTCCGTCAAGGACAACCCACAGATCATCGTCACCGGTAAAGGAGTAATTCAAAGGTCCAACATAATCGCCAATCTGAAATGTCACATCGTATCGCATACCAAAGTAATAATTATGTGCATTCTCCGCTTCCTCATTTGCATCTTTTACTGAATCCAGGGGGAAGAAATTATTTCCGCTTGACGCTACAACATTTGTTCCGTTTTTCACTTTACTAAGTTCGTAAGAATCACCTGTCTGGTTAAATTCTAATGTATAGTTTTTATATACCTTTCTTAAATTTCTTTTTTCGGCTTTATAACCAGTACCAACCGTTACCGATAAATCATCATTATCAAAGAAACCTGGGTCTGCATAATTAAAAACCACATTTCCATTCTCATCCAAACCTCTAAGAAGTCCTTTTACCACTGATGCATTGCCGGTCCAGACATTTGCTTCCTTATTACTACCATCCGGTTTCCACGAATATTTATATGTGGAATAATTCTGCCCTACTGTTCCAGCCGAAAGTTTTTTATTACTATTCACTCCTTCTCCATAATTCTCCGGAGCATTGATTGAATAATATTTCGTTTTATTGCCGGAACCAGAAGTACCCGCTTTTACTGTATAATCATAAAAAGTAGTTGCTCCTGTTACCGTTGTTTTTTCAGGAGTATAGTAAATTTTAATTACAGTATCACTGGCTACTTTTATTTCACTATAATCAGCCTCATCATAAAAATCTTTGCCATTTATATTGACTCTCTGCACTTCCCAATTTGTTGCTTTTGCATAGTCGTTAACTTTACCACCTACCGGAAGTGTCAGCTCATCATTTGAATAAATCTTCTGTCCATTTAAGATATTATAATGCTCAACTGTTATATCTACTGCAGAACCGCCTTGCTGTACTATTACATATGTAGAGAAATGCGGTGCGTCAAAGATAACATTTCCTTCTTCATCCACGGAACCATTCATATCTTCAACAGTGTTGTCCTGGTCTACATGGAGTACTGCTGTGTTTTTACTTGTTTCTATATCAGAAGTATTAACAGTAACCTGCACTGGCGAACTAGGCTGTACCTCAGTTCCTCCCACCATAAACTTAATATCATATGCAATAATATTTTCAATTGCAAACTGTTCTTCAATTGCTTTATCTTCTACCGCTTTTTCGATATTTTCTACTTCATTCTGATTTGTAATCTCAGTCACTTGAAGTTCGGCATCTTCCGGAAGTGCCCCTTTATCAGCTGAAACCTTTATAATAGAATTTCCTACTTGCTGGCTCCATTCTACTTTTTCAATCTCCTCTGTGCCTTCCGGCTCATTATCAGAAGTGTTCTGGTTATCTTCCTGATTACTAGGTTCTGTCTCTTCCACCTGAGGTTCTGCTTCCTGAGTATCATCTGATAATTCTTTCTCCGGTTCAGATAACTTTTCTTCTGATAATTGATCGATCAGATCTTCCGATCCAGCCGCTTCACCATCAGTATTGTCCATTACTGTTCCCTGACCTGAACCATTTTCCGGTACTGGAGTTCCTGCATCATTATCCGCCATAGTAGATATACCGGAACTCAGCATCAGGGCCATGCACAACACAATTGCTAAAACTCTTTTATTTATATTACTCTTATTTTTCTTCATGGCTTCCTCCCTCTGCTATATTTTCTTCTATTCCGGAAATCGCTCCATCTATCAGTTTCAATAACTCCAAGGCACTGCGAAAATATTGTTCCTGCTGTTCTTCCACCCACAGGACACTGCCCTGCCATGTGGCATTCTGACATTCATGTATTTTTACTATGAAGGTTCCTTTATCTTTTTTCATCATTTTGCCACTCACAACATTTTCGCCTCCTTTGGGGTATTTTTGCACTCTCGCTTAACTATGAACTTATTGTACTTAAAGAAGCATTACGGAAAGCATTACATGCATTACTTTTTTCAAAATAATTTTCGTTGTTTCTTCTTGTGTAATGGTTCTGTGAAGATTCCGTGAAGTTTATGAAAAAAGGCAAAAAAATACCGCCGGTTTACCGGCGGCACAATTGTGTCAGATATCATATTCTCCAAGCGCACTGTCTATGAGTTTGATCAGCTCTAATGCGCTGCTGAAATGCTGCTTTACTTTATTCTCAAGCCAGAGTATCTCACCCTGCCATGTAGCATTCTGTCTGTATTGGACATAAATTGCAAATGTGGCAACTCTGCCCTTCTGCTCTAAAATGTTTTTCTGAGGTATCTTCTTCTGCAGCTTGTGTGATGGCTCTTTTGGCTTTTTTACGAAGCTGCGGCTTTCTGTGGATGCCTGCGGATAGCAGATACAGTCATAAAGCTTATCCATGAGATGCAGAAGCTGCACCACATTTTCAAAGAGCCACGGCTCTTGACTATAACACTGGTACAGACGACCGGAGAACTCGCCCCGGTCACTGGCATCTACACAGACGCTGATCAGGTTAGGCGCTGATATATTAATATTTAAACCCTCTTCTTTATTCATAGTCCACACTCTCCAGTCATTTCCGGGTCTTTTCTGTTAATTCCAGTGGAACCCGTTGCTTCGGAAACTTATTCTGGAATTATCATTCTCCACATCAGCTATAGATGATACATAGTATTCCAGATATTGTTCCCATGATTTATGTTCTCTGGCAAAATAGCGGGAAATACGATCAAAAATCATGGAACAGTTCTCCTGATTCGTGCCTACCAGTAAAATCAAAAACTGTGTGGGACTATACTTTGTAAAGGAATCCCCTCTGCGCAGACAATGTTTGACCGCATCGTACAGCTCATCCGTCATAGCCGCCAATTTTTCTTTGTTTTCCATTGGACGTCCTTTTCCGTCTGTCACTGTACACAGCATAAGGTACACGGATTGGCCGCTGCGCTCAATGATCCTCCTTACCAAGCGATAGCCATCCCGAAAGCTCGGCAGGTTACAGTAAAAGGCTCCGTCTTCTTCCTCATCTTCTTTCAAACCGCCTTTGATCTCATTGATCGCCTGCGGTTTGTGGCTCATCTTGGCACTCATTTCATTAAACTGGTTCATCATTTTTTCTGAGGGGCTGATCCCCAACTCCTCAAAAAACAGCTTGGCAGTATCCTCATAGAGCTGAATTGCTTCCTTATAACGGTTTAGAGCCATTAAACAATCCACCTGAACAGACTGCCATTCATCAAAAGGATACAGCTCACTGGCCTTTTCACATAAATCCAGCACTGTCTCATACTCACGCTGTTTCATGAGAGAGTCACAGACCTGACTCAATGCCTGTGTGTATTTCTTTTTATACTGTACACTCTCCAGAAGTACCCAATCCTCACCGGAAAGACCCGGGAGAAATTCTCCGTGATACACCTCACATGCACTTTTCAAAAGCTGAATCTTCTTATCTTCACTGGTTTCCGTTTTACTTGAATCCACAAGATTTGAAAATACATGGACATCTACTTCAACTTCCATAGGGCTGGACCAGCGGTAAATGCCTGACTTTATCTGTATATAATCATACTCCGGAAGACCTGCATCCACCAGCATTTTCTTGAGGCGGTGAGAAGTTACTCTTAGATTATTGGCAACATCAGCCAGTTCTTCTCTGCCATATAAACTTTCCAGCAGTTTGCCCCTGGCTATTCCGCCTTCACCACAGTGGAGCAGAATCTGAAGCAATTTCATAGATTTGGTTGCCGTATTCCTGCGGAAGGATATGGGCTTATCTCCATACTCCATGGAGAAGCCTCCTAACATGTGCACTTTTAACACCGGTAATTTTTCTTCTATCATACTCTCTCCCATTTGTCTGCACGCCTCCGCTCGTTTTATAGCCCTATCATATCATTAATCTTAATTTTATAATTTGTCCTATTTTTTGTCAATGCTTTATACGTCGACAAAACAGCAGTTGAGTCACCCATAAAACATTATATGTGTACCATTTATCAAACCCTATTACTATTGAAATGCTATATTATTTAGGGACCTTTTCAAAATTCTTGCTCTTAAGGTATTCATCCATACTATTTGAATTAGTACTACTCATACCCGCTATATTGGTTTTATCCGGTTTATTACCGTTTTTATTCGTACTTTGATACACTTGTCCATCGTAATATATAAGATACGCATCCCAATTAGACCAGGCATTATTACCCTCAACTGTACCGTACAGTACCATTGTACCATCTGCTAAAAAGTAAGGTTTCCAGTATAAAGTTTCATCCCCAAAAGATGTGCCGCTCTTCATGGAATCAGATACCTTCATAAATCCTCTCTCATCAGCCACCTTTTTTAGCAAATCCTTTCTGTCAAAGCTGCCGCTTCCCCACTCTTCCTTATGTTCCAGCAAATATTTATAATAACTCTCACACTGTCCTAAATATCCTTTAACGCTGTCTATACATGGACAGGAAAAAGTCACTAGCTGCTGCCCGTCCTTACTGGTGATTTCAACTTCATATTGGGTATTATATACGGGGCAAACGGTAATATCTTCAGAACAATATCCTCCCTTAACCATATAATCAATAATCCCACTGTTAAGAACGCTTTTCACTTCAATTGTATCTTTACACAAAGCGATTTCCGGAACATCTGTCCCCATGATCTGAAACTGCGTCGCTAATTCATGTCTCTGATTCGCGCATTTGGCAACCTTGGATTTCTGCACATAACGTGTAATGGAAGGCACTGCCACTGCAGCAAGTATTAATATGATCACTATCACTACAATGAGTTCCACCAGAGTAAATCCCTGACACCGGTTCTGATTTTTATTCTTCTTTTGCAGCATTTTATTTTCTGCCTTTCCTCTGACAGGCGCATTTAGCCAAAATTTTTTATATTCCCATCATATTACTAAAGGTTTGCATCTGTCAATGATATATCTGTATATATAACGTAAAAAACAGGGATTTTATGCCAAAATGCCTGTTTCTGAAATTCTTAATATTTTATTAAATAAATATGCCTAAAACCCTTGTATTTCCGTTGCGTTTGTGACTAACGTGTGACTAACCTAATGATACCAATTGCATTGATTGTTGTTTATTTTTATCCAAGTAAGAGAGATGATACAATATAGCTCAAAGGCTGGCGGATACATTCTGTCAGCCTTTTTTGATTAGATGCTCTTTGCCTGAAATACCAAATGATATATGCTGTCGAAAACTGTCTAAACCTCTCTGTTGCATATTCATATGCTCAGAGGTATAATACAGTCATAGATATGATGTTCAGATATGATAGCGGATGGCCGGTACTTTATGGTGCCGGTCATTTTGCGTATCTGCTTGCGTCCTGCCCCGCAGAGGCTTATACGGGCAGTTACGTTGCCAGCGCCGGATAACTGCACCGGGGCGTGATCGGGTTGACGGGTGACCGGCCTGCAGTATCGCCGTAGGCAGGTACGACGGTATCACAGGTACTTGTGGCTTGCAAGCCAATGGGCCGCCAGGGGAGTTGCACCCCTGGTTCGCTGTCCGGCCCTACCACTTGCCAGAACATTTTATCGTTTATACAACATAGTGATCCATAAAAAAACTTGCTGTTTCTATTGCCTGTTTCTTATCTGCCTCAATTGAGCGGGCCTTCGCATCTATGTAACCAACAGATCGTCCTTTGTAATCATTCATATAAATTCTTTTCAGCCCATGTTTCTCCCATAACATGAACGTATAGTAATTACTATCACTATCATATTCTGTACCGATATACTGGTTAGTTTCCCCGTTGTATACAATGGCAATTTTTGCGGTTTTAGTAAATTTGGTTTTTTTTGTTTCTTGCCATGCCATGCGGAGGCAGAGTGAAAAAATATTTTCAGTGTTTTCCTTTTTGATTTCCCATGCTCTTTTCATTATTTCAGATAAATTATATTTCTTCATTTTGTTTTCCTCCTTTATGTTGTTTCCCTTCCTTTATCTTGATTTCATTATAATATATTCGTACAAATATATCAATAGGCATTTTACCCAAATCGTACGAATATATTTTATGCACTCTGTATAATTGTACGAATATTAGATGTGTGATATCATTATAATAGGAAAGAAGGTGATATAATGGGAACGAGTGATGCACAAATTAAAGCTACACTGAAATACAAGGCAAAAGCTTATAAAAGGATTCCCCTGGATGTTCGTATTGAAGAGTATGAGGCTCTAAAAAAGCACACTGAAAAATCCGGGGAAACTATCAACGGTTTCATCCGAAGAATTATTAAGGAAAATATTAAGTAATCCCTTGACATATTCGTACGTATATAGTATAATATAATCAAGTTAAGAGATTAACTTAATAGCCGGGGCAAGACGGAGAAAGGAGATAAGATGAACGAAGACATGAGCGTATTTAAAAGTTATTTAAGAAGACTGCTGCAGGACTTAAAGGACTTGAAAGAAGCATTGAGAAACAAAGAATATGATAAAGCCGAAAACATGGTGGATAAATTGATTGATGATACTCAAAAAGGTATCGAAGACAATTAAAAAGAGTCCGAATAGGACCCATAAGACAACCAAGGGAGGGCGGGCTTGCCACCGCTCCCCAAGCAAGTAAATTATAACAAATAAACTCATGAAATACAAGGGGGATACAGGAATGCATAACATAGATATAATGAAATCAGAAAACGGTTATTTTGAGAGAGACGGAAAATTATATGTCCTGACACAGCAGGCATATCTCGACGGATCAAATGAACATCCATATTATACTGCTGGCGCCATCTGCACATCCGACGTGGTTGACGAAGACGGATGGCAACCGAATTATAAGGTAATTTGGGAAATCCTTGATTCTTACCGCCCGGAAGACATGCAAGAAGACTGCGCATGTAACTGGGATGAACCGGAGGAAGTGACCGAAAACGGAGAATACAGCATCGAAGAGGATAGGTGCTGCTGATGAAAGATTTAACCAGTCTTCGCTTTGGCCGTCTTACTGTTATTAGGTACTCCGAAAGCAGGGGCGGCCGGGGATTCTGGGAATGTAAATGCGATTGTGGTAATACATGTATTGTTTCCACGGCACATCTTACCACCGGGAAGACAACTAGCTGTGGGTGTTCCCGCAAAGGCGTAAATGCCATAGATATAACCGGTAACAGATATGGGCGTTTGGTTGCTGTAAGCCCCACTAATGAGCGCATGGCGCACTCGATCAAATGGCTCTGTCATTGTGATTGTGGCAATGACTGCACAGTCGCGGCAATACATTTGCGAAATGGAGATACTACGAGCTGTGGCTGCCGGCAATCAGAAGTGCATCGAAAGACTATAGGAACCGCCCAGAAAGAACGGAATGCATATATCATAGGCGGCACAGATGTCCTCCAACTTTTAAAGAAAAAACCTTGTGTTAATAATACCAGCGGATATTCTGGAGTCTCTTATGACAGATCTGTATACCTCTGGAAAGCATATATTGTTTTTAAAAGAAAACGGTATTACCTGGGCGGATACAAAAATAAAAGTAATGCAATTCAAGCTCGCAAATGCGCTGAGAATCATATATATGGAGATTTTTTAGACTGGTATTCCAAAACATACCCTGAGAGATATCAAAAAATCTTGAAGAGGAAAAGAAATGAAGTGGAAAATAGGTGATACATGCTATTTTGTCGAAAATAACTACAAGATCATCCAGGCAACTGTGACAGCCGTGCACGGTGATTTTTGTGTGGTTAAATACGGACCAAATGCCGGTATCCGTCTTCGTGCCAGCCGCCTGTACCAAACACCGAAAGAGGCGCAAGACTCCCGGATTTATCATTTTAAAAAAAGTAGTAATCCTTATTTCTACGATCATTAGGGGGATAATAATGGAGAATAAGAAAGTAGAATACACTGCATATATCGGCCGCGACTTATCCATTTTAACCTCACGGCAAAGGGAAGCTTTTGAAATGTTGTTAAGTGGAAAAAAATATTCCGAAATAGCTGCTGAAATGGGATGTAGCAAGGAGAATATATACGGACTCATTAAGGTAGCACGAAAACGTTTAGATTCTCCGCCACCTGTTCCATCACCTACTCCCCAGAATAAAAAGGTTGTAAATAAAAAGGTAAGATCAACCAAAAGCATGAAGTATGCGGATTATGATTTTTCTCACTTAAGCGATAAACAACGCTTTTGTATGGAAAGTCATATCGCAGGCATGACGTATAACCAAATAGCCGAGGCTTTGGGTGTGACTCCACAATATGTAAGCTGTGTACTATATGATGCGCGGTGCAAGCTGGATAACGTTCCGAACGAACGACTTCGCCGCAATGCCGAACATCAAAAAAAAATATAGGGCAAAACTAGACCCTGTTAAAAAAGAAAAATTCTATAACTCATATAAAAACTATTATCAGAAAAACCGCGATAAGATGATAGAGCGGTATAAAGAATATAATAAATTCTATTACGCAAAGAATCGGGAGAGGATTCTGGCGAGGCAAAAGGAAAGGAGACTTATGAGCAAAAGAAAGGAACTTTTGGATACGATGCAGGACGCTTTTATGCACGCTATGTGCGAGGGCGGAACAGAGCTTACTGTATACTACAATAAGAAAACCGGGAAATCCAGAGTAGCACGAGACAGAAATCTTTTCTATCCGGGAGAAATAGATGTCGTAACCTATGCACCAGACAGCCGTTTCCCATATACGGCTGAAGAAATCGAAGAATT
>OLSH01000466.1_pt1 | contig 35258 bp, 38 predicted proteins | sample 1643221 | NCBI WGS metagenome assembly OLSH01 (sample SAMEA3136681, study PRJEB25190) | human gut metagenome | biome: human gut; feature: human-associated habitat; material: faeces | place: Austria | collected 2013 | reverse complement strand
CCTAATTTCTTAAAATATTATGCTTATACATAGTACCATATTTCATAAGAGAATAAAACACCTTTTAACTATTGGCTTGCAGACTAGCTTATGCAAATTTCGTCAATAAATCCGTCAAAAATTACTTAAACACATCAGAAACCTTTTCAGCGGCTTTAAGCCTCATTTCGTCCGTATAATGTACATACGTATTAATGACGGTAGAAACATTATCGCCTAAAAGACTGGCGACAGTTTTAATATCAGCACCGTTAGCCAGAAGGGCAGTAGCGTATGTATGACGAAAATCATGAATAGTTTTGTCTTTCACGACACGGCGAATAGCCCGGTTAATAGCTGCTGATTCAGAAATGTTTTCGGGAAACAGCCGGCTGTCCTTAGAGTGAATGCGGTAATCTTTAAGGGCCGTCACTAAAGAAGGCGGCATTGGAAGTGCTCGATAACTACCCTTGGTTTTAAGAGGGCCAATGCGGCACTCGGACTTGCTGATGCGGACAAATTGTTTATTAATGCTGATGGTGTTATCAGAGAAATTCACATCATCCCAGGTGATCCCCAGAATCTCCCCATAGCGGCAGCCGGTATAACGAGCCACGCAAATAAGAGTATAGTGGTATAGGGAAGTCTCTCTTAGATAAGAAAAGAGCGTATTTATTTCCTCTTCGCTAAACGTCTTTACCTTGCGGGTTGTAGTTTTAACACGCTCAATCGAATCACAAGGGTTGTGAGTAATAATCCCGTAAGGCCGCCTGGCGTAATTAAAAATCGTCCGCAGCCTGACCAGATACATATTACGGGTGCCGGGCGAAAGTTTGTGGTCGTTAAAAATACGAATAATTTGGGCGTGAGTTATCTCGCGGATAGGAAGCGGCGCAATCTCAGAGAAAAATTGAATAGCAAGTCGGTAAGAAGCGCGGGTGTTATATGTTAAATTCACCCGCTCTTCAAGATACAAAGATAAAAAATCCCGGAGTGTAATGGTTTTTAAATCCTCCGGGATAAACACGGAGATCGTATTTTTTAATTCTTCTATTATATCTTGTCCATATTCCTTAGCCGCGCGACGAGTTTCAAATCCCTGTTTTGATTTTTGACGCCATTTTTTGCCGTCTTTATACGAAACAACGACTTGGTAGCCGCCATCTTTCTTTCGTATCGTAATGTTTGCCTGCACCTTATCACACCCAAATAAAAGAAAAGACCCGTCCTGGTGCGCTAGTGCCTTGCGGCATAAGAAGCGTGACGGGTACATTAACAACATCCTATCACACAAGAGAACAAAAAACCAATCAATAACTATACAAAAATTACAACCGGTCAATGTTTTTCGATACTGTATTCAAGATAACACATTTATAAATATCTAAAAGCGCAAGAAACTTGTTCAAGAATGAGGCGTGAAGAAAAAGAATAAATAAACTAGGGTTCACAGCACAAGGAACATACGCTTGATAAATATCAGAAACAACGTTTAAGTGTGCGTCGATATCAGCATGAGATAAGAAATCAAAATAATACTTCGCAAATTGCTGCCGGCCGTCAACAACGCCAAATTTGTGCTTAAAGATATCAATAATGCATTTTTCATGAAACCGAAATAAAAAGTGATCTTTAGGTGCGTCGTGTTCACGGAGATAAATAATTAAAAGATAATGGAATGCTATAGCCGAAACATATGAATACGCAGTGGCGGACTTAGAATTATGAAATGAATTGTTATAATCATCCTCAGAACTAAGTGATAAACCTAAAATAAAATACTCCAAATCATTAACATCATAGTTTTTAGAGTGTAACTTCCGACGAAAACGAAAAGAACCATATACACCTCTAAAAAAACGATAAAAAGTAAACCTAGGCATTTTATGAACACCTTCTTATAGTTATTTATATAACAAGCCGTACCCGCAAAAACCTCTAATAATTCTAATACTCGCTCAGTAGTAAGCAACTTTTCTTCTCGTATTCCGTCTATCATATCGGCATTATTTCGCAAACACGTATGTGCAATTAAAAGAAACGCAAACTTATTCGCTTCAAGCTCTTGCCGGCCTACTTTCTCCGGATTCTCCTTACGAGGGACAACATCAAAACCCAAAACCCTATGTTGCACATGGCCAAGAACGGCATGTCCAAGCTCGTGGGCAATAACGACACTTTGTGCATTAAAATCAAGATACTTATTAACATAAATAACATTATGCCCAAACACACAAAGAGATAAACCCTTTGGCATGTCGGGGATTATCACCTTCTTTACACTTATTTTCAAACACCGGCACAATTCGACAGGGTTATTCGTGCCGTACTCACGAATTAAATCCAGCACAACCGGCAACATACGTTTCACGATTCATCCTCCAGGGCTGCCTGAATTAGTCGTTCAAGCAATTCTTTTTTTATAGGCTTGCCTCCGTAAGTGCAGTAGGAAGCAGACTTTAGCACGTCTTTAAGATCGGTTTGTGCCGAAAAGCTGCTACTCTCAAAATCATAACCAAGAAGCCACGCCGGGCTTACCGACAAAGCACTGGCAATTAGAGCCACCTTATCCTGTTTAGGGACATACTTACCGGTTAAATAATCAGAAATAGATGAAGTTCTTAGGCCCGTAAGTCTTGATAAGTCAGCTTGACTAATAGACCGCTCGGACATAATTTGCCGCAATCGCTCGATAAATGTATTCATAAAAAACCTTCCAATCCGCGAACGAAACAAACTATATAAGTAGTATATACGGAAAAGCGTATCACATCAATATAAAATAAAAAAGATTATACGGAAAACCGTTTACAAAAATACATATGTGTGATATATTTGTAACAACACGGAAAACCGTGCAAAAGGGGTGAGAAAAATGGAAAAATTCAATTATGCAAAATTAAGAGGTTTTATTGCAGAACACTTTGTAACCCATAGCAATTTTGCCAAATTCTTAGGAATCGGCACCACAGCCCTGTCCGAAAGAATGCAAAACAAGGTCCCTTTCACGCAAAGGGAGATTGCAAAAGTGGCTAGAGAGGCAACCGGCAAGAAACTTTCGGCCGAAGAAGTAGAGACTCTTTTTTTTACATATTAAGCACGGAAAACCGTGCAATATAAGAAAGGAAAATAAAAATGGATATATGGACAGTAAACAAGCTAGAACAAATGAGCATAGACCCTAGCACCGCATGTAAGGAATGCGGCTACGACAACGGAATCGACAACGGCTACGGACAGGGACCGTGCGGACAAGCCCACTGCTGGCTAACTTTATATGACGATGACGAGGAGGCCTAATAATGTGAAAACAAAAAAAGGATGTCATGTCTGTAAAAGACGTGGCAGGATACTACGGAGTATCCCAATCAGCCGTATATAGGCTAAGAGACGAAAATAAACTGCACCAATTACCACTACCGGGTGTAAAGTTCGGCCGCCAAGAAGTAGAAGCCCTAGCCGGTATCGAATGGGAATATTCGGCAACCGGCTACAGAAGGCTAAAGGAAGAAAACAGCCGCCTGGAAGCGGAGAACGAAAACCTTAAAAAGAAAATTAAAAAAATCACCAGTGAGCTACTGGTGATAAGCGGAGAGATTTAGGAGGGATACAAAATGATGCCGGAAGAAAAAGAAATGATGCGGCTTGTTGTAGAACAAGACCAAAAACAAAAGGCGATCATAGTGGCAGCCTTTGAACGAGTCCTTTGTATGGCTGGGGAAGAATGCACGCTAACCTACGATCCTGCCGAATGGACCGTCACTATTAAATGGCCGTCAGGATACGAGAAGGTCGTAAATATAGCCGCCGACAGCCATACGGCCATGCTATACGACATATTAAAACAAGGATTTTTTAAATAGGAGGTAAACATGGAACCTTTAAAAATCAAAATTAAAAAGACGCATCCCGAAGCACAAATCCCTTTAATTACGCAAGGAAACGCATGTTTTGACTTCTATGCCATTGAAGACACGGCAGTAAAATCGATGCACCTTTCTACGGCAACTTTCGTCCGAACAGGGCTTTCATTCGAAATCCCGGAAGGTTATCACATGAAGCTCTTCATGAGAAGTTCTCAAGGAGCAAAGACAAAATTTTATCTGGCTAATTGTGTTGGAATTGTAGATAGCAGCTACCGGGGCGAAGTCATGGGACTGTTTAAAATCACAGCCGGAAGACGAATTAAAAAATACATTCATAAAGGCGAACGATTCATGCAGGGGCTTATTGAAAAGAATATTCCCGTAGAGTTCGAAGAAGCAAATGAATTAAGCCGAACCGATCGCGGTGAAGGCGGATTCGGAAGTACCGGCAAATGATGACAAAAGGCATGTACACCAGTAACAGCGAAGAGTGGGGTACACCTCAAGAGCTTTTTAACAGGCTAAACAAGGAGTTTAATTTTACGCTCGATATATGCGCGAGCAAAGAAAACACAAAATGCCCTAAATACTACACCAAAGAAGAAGATGCCCTAAAACAAGAATGGGGGGGCGTCATATGGATGAACCCTCCATACGGAAGAAAAATAGGGAACTGGGTTAAAAAGGCAAAAGAAGCGGCAAGGCAAGGAAAGGCAACGGTCGTTTGCTTACTGCCGGCCCGAACAGATACCGCCTGGTGGCATGACTACGTTATGAAAGCCGATGAAATAAGGCTTATAAGAGGTCGCCTAAAATTCGGAGACGGCAAAGGAAGCGCTCCGTTTCCGTCGGCAATAGTCGTTTTTAGAAAAGGCCTAACCTCTTCAATCCGAATAAATTCATATGAAAGGTAAAAAACCGATGAATAGAGTAGAAGTCATACAAGTATTTGAAGACGCCATTAAAAATAGCAATAAGTTTATAGGGCTCATGCTCGAAAAAGAAGGAGCAGGACCTGAAATAAGCATTGTGCCTAGCCAAAACTTCATAAGAAAGAAACGCTACCTTCTAAAGGCCTACGATAACAACATGAAAAATAACAGAGATAAAGGATTAAAAATTACACACGCCTGGCCCATTAATTCAGAGGACGTATACGGAGTATTACCGAGCGGAGGTTAAATTATGAAAATCACATTGCCGGAATGGATTAACGCAAAAAAAGCATATGAAGAAGAATTAAATATTAAAGACATAAAGTGGCAGCTTGAAGGAACAAAGTTTTTAAACCAACAGCTACTGGAAGATAACTTTGAGCTACTAACAGAAAACCGACGCCTAAAAGAAGAAAACAAAGATATCAAATTCTACGCTGCGTGTGGCGGTATTTTCATAGGCGCATTGGTTTTGGTGGATCTTATAACCTCTATAAGCCTGGTCGATTTAATTACCCGATGAGTAAGTCATTTATCCACTGCCCGGTAGACGGATTAATTCCCGACACCGTTTGCCCTAGCTGTAAATATTTTGAAGGCCACAGAACCTGGGCGTGTCTATATAGAGTTAGGCGAAAAATAAAGCAGGAAGACACCAGGGCTAAACAACTGGTAGAAGATATGAGAAACCGAATAGAAGAAGTCAATAAAAAAAGACGCCACAAGGGCGTCTAACGTAAAAGACAGACCGGAGCCGGCAAGCTCCGTAAATGGTCTATATATATTATACATTATATAGCGAGAAAAAAACAGGGCTTCGGCCCTGTTATCGCTAGATTAAGTCTATTAAATATACGACCACATTAAAACCAAGAGGTCGAATTTATGTATATACAAAAAACAGTAAAAGCAGGACCAATAATCGAAATCTGTAAATACCACACGTCAAGATATAACACTCCGACGATGCCGAGATCCCCGAACAGTAAAAATACATCGGCTGAACAATGGAGAGTAAACGAGAAAAATTCAATCCAAAATCTCTACTACCTGATTCTTGAAAATTTTAAAGAGGAAGACATTCGAATCGACCTCACCTATAAAGAACCGGAACCTGAAAAAAAGGAAGCCAAAAATAGGTTAGACAATTTTCTCCGTAAGCTCCGAAGACTCTATCACCGGCTGGGCGAACAATTAAAATGGATCGCCACCACGGAATGTAAAGGGCACCGAATTCATCATCACCTACTGGTAAATAACATCGGACTATCGCGAACCGATTACAAAAAGTTATGGCCGTACGGAGAAATTCCTTACAAGGCCTTTCGGTTCTACGACGGAAAGCCGGATGATGCAAGAAGGGTTGCCGAATACTTTGTGAAAGAAACAAGAGAAACGTTTTGCGAAGAAGACGCGATACAAAAATCAAGATACCGGGCAAGTAGGAATCTAAAGAAGCCGGAAGTAAAAAAAGAAATCATAAAAAGTAAGACATGGAAAGAACCGAAAGCTCCGAAAGGATACTACATACAAAAACCGGTACAGTACGGATACACCGCCTTTGGCTTTCCGTATATGTTTTACCGGATGATAAGGACGGGTGACGATGACGATCAGATATCTAATAAGAAAAAACCGAGCGGAATACGCCGCCATCGAAGAAGGAAGACAAAATACCCTTTGGGTATATGACGATAAACGCTGCTTTAAGCCTGACGAGAAAATCCATTTCGTGGAAATGATAAATGGCAAACGAACCCATAAAGGCTGCTGGGCAAATATCGAACGAGTTTATGAAGGCAGATTAATCAAATACAGGGTGGTGAAACACGATGAACTTAGCAAAAGTAAAAAGAGTGAGATTAAAAGGAAAAGCCGCTAAAGAATTTTACAACACAGTTTACGAGCGCGACGGCGGCACGTGTATTTGGTGCGGAGCACCCATTGAATACGGCGTAAAGCATCACCATGAGCCTTGCGGAATTTACAAATCAGACGAAATAGAAAAAGCCGTCATGCTTTGCCCGACTTGTCACCACAGACGGCACTTTAAAGATGCGGCCGAGGGGGAAGCGGTATGCCGTGAATATCTTCAAAACCTATACGGAGAAAAGGGGGCAAAGAGAGAATGAAGTTCATAGATTTTTTTGCCGGCATTGGTGGATTCCATTCCGGACTAGAGAAGGCCGGCATGGAGTGCATAGGTTGGTGCGAATTCGATAAATTCGCGCAAAAAAGCTATAGAGCCATATACGATACAGAAAGGTTGTGGTTTGCAGATGACATACGAAAAGTTAGAGGATGGGACGTGCCGAAAGCCGACTTGTGGACGTTTGGCTTTCCTTGCCAAGATGTTTCCGTTGCCGGTAAACGGAAAGGTTTAAAAGAAGGAACTCGAAGCGGATTATTCTACGAAATGATGAGGTTACTAGATGAGTGCAAAGAAAATAAACCCGATTGGATTATGTGCGAAAACGTTAAGAACTTGTTGTCAATTGACGAGGGACGAGGATTCCTTGAAGTTGTCTGTGAAATGGCCGAAAGAGGGTACGCTGTTGAATGGAAGGTTTGCAACTCGAAAGATTACGGAGTGCCGCAAAACCGCGAAAGGGTGTTCATTATTGGACGTCTTAGAAACGGCTGTGCCGAAAACATTCTATATAAACCCGACCAAAGCGAACAATCTATCATTCAAGTCGGGAACATAATTAAAACGGAATCGTTTGGCGGCAATCCGCAGAGGGGTCGTGTGTATTCACCGCATGGTTTATCGCCGACTTTAAATTGCGTCGAAGGCGGAGGCCTCGAACCGAAGATTTTGTTAAGTCGCAATCCTAATGTTATCCGTAAGTTGACACCTAGAGAGTTCTGGCGTTTACAGGGCTTTACCGACCAACAATTTGATGCCTGTGCGAAGATGATGTCAAATGCGCAGTTATATAAACAAGCCGGAAACGCCGTCACGGTGAACGTTGTGGAAGAAATTGGAAGACGCATTATGGAGGTTGTTACTCGATTAAACTAGTTCTGTTTTGGAACGAGTTGGATCACTAAAAAGGAGAGAAAAATGAGCGATAAAGGAGAAGCATTGACAATCATCGATGACTTAGAAGTGGCAGCGGATGTGCTACGTGAAGTAAACGAACGGCTTGAAATGTTAAAGGAAAGCTGTTACGGGTGGAAATGCGTAGATGTACAGGTCCACGCACAACAGGCAGAACGGAGTACGAAGATTGCAACGGCAAAGGCTTACGAGCTAGTTAAGTCTTTAACGGAAGACGAAGCAGATGCCATTAAAGCCGAGCCGATTATATGACGACACGCCGATTACAAGCGACGTTATCGGGTATTTGACCGCCGATGAAGTCACCAAATACTTACAGCAAATAGAAAAACTACCGGACTTACAAAAGGAGAAAATCACATGGAACAAATCGGAATAGGCATGGTTTTAGTAGGCTTAGTAGGAATATTAATTATAATTGGAAAATGGATTTATGAAACCAAAGGGATAGAAGGAATAACATTGTACGTATTAGGGGCCATGATACTCATCGGAACACTCCTAACAACAGGCGGTAATTGCTAATAAAATTAAGAAAGGAATAAACTATGCTGGATAGAAGAATAAGAAAATTCGAAATTGGCAGAAAACAAGTATTTAACATCACGTATGAAAAAGACAACGAAAACACAGGAGGATGCGACACCCTACAATTAAAATGTTCGGAGTATCCGAGACCGGAATTAATTGAAGCGGTAAAAAAGCTTTCGCCTTATATCACCGAGATTTTAGAATTGCCGGACTATTGCGAAGATCGTTTAATAGCCAAAAAGCTTACCTACACATACAATGAGAAGACGGCAGAGACAAGCGTTACCATAACGGCCAAATTTTACATACCCGATGCCGGAACATTTGTTGAAGTAAAAGTACCGCCGAGAGTCATAAATCACGGAACACCGACCAGTGAAATTCCGTTTACACCCGAATGCAGCGAAATAATCGAACGATTAACGACGGAAATATTCCGGTATATAGACGGCGACAGAGCCCAAGACAAATTAACTTTTAATGATAGCAAGGAGGCGTAACAATGGAGTTAGAAGCAACCACGAACATCGAGATAATAACGGGGATAATAATCATACTGATAACCCTAGCTGTTGCATTGGAATTTACAGTAAAAGAAAAAAAGCACCGAGATTAGATTTACGCCTACATCGGAAGCGGCAACAAAGGTGCAAGAGTATGAAGGTTCAAAAACGATAGAGGCGGTACAATGGACCGGTGAAAACATACAGGACGTTTGGGAAACTGTAAGGTGCTGTGCAACAAGCCAGGAGATACGTATTTTGCCAGCCACTGGAAGAATAGAAATAATATGGTACCAAAGCAGGGAAACAGCGTTTCCTGGCGACTACTTTGTGAAGCCGGAAGTGAGTTCGCGATTACAAATTATCAAAGTAATGGGAAAGAAATATTTCGAGGAAAACTACAGAATAAAGCAAGATAACAGCATGAGAAATAGTGAAAACGGGCAAATAAGAGACCTAAAAGACACTATAAACCTCATGACAAGCGACGACTATAAAGATCGGCTTCTTGCCGAATATTGGCAGCTAAAAATTAGGCACCAAAAGCTACAAGTCGCAATAGCAAGAAAAAGTCAACGGCTAGACCGGGATACGAAAACTCCAATAGACGCACTCCAGGCACAGTCACATGTAATGGAGAGGTATTTAAACCTGCTAAGACTAAGAGCTAGAGAAGAAGGCATTATAATAGGCGAATGCTAAAAAATCATCACGACCAAAAGGAGATCCGGACATGATAATAATTAAAAACGGCAAAACCATAGGAGCGTTGCAATTATTTAGGGTTAGAAAAACGGGAATCGTCGCAAGACAAAATGCAAAAGACGTAGTAGTATTTCACGGAGAAGAAGAACAAGATAGAAAAGTGATGAAAAAAATATTATGGATGCTGCAAGCACTACACGCCGGCGAAATAGAAAAAAAACAACATCATACGCTACAACGGGACAATAGATATGGACGTCATCATTAAGGAGACCATAAAAGAATGGTAGAAAACATAACGGCCATAAAATATCTACAGTCAATCCGAACATTAGACATCAAGTTAAAAACCCTGGAAACAAGAATCTCAAGGTATAGAGAAGACATCTGTACTCTAAAAGGAACGGATTATTCGGCAGATAAAGTTTCCGGAACGCCTGGAAGCGGCATGGCAGATAAAGTGGCACGCCTAGCGGATATGATTGCGGATGCGGACAAAGAATGGGACAAGCTAATCGAAAAAAGAGAAGAGGCGCGGCTCTTAATAGAAAAGCTGGAAAACCCTAAACATCAAAGCATCCTTTCGAGAAGATACCTTTACGGCGAAAAGTGGGAAAACATATGTAAAGCCCTAGGCTGTACATGGCCGAATATTTTTAGAACGCAGCGACGAGCCCTAAAAAGTTTCGATATAATACTAAAAAAATCAAAAGAGGGTACTTAAAGTTACATATCACTCTGTGATATCATGTAAGCTAGAAAAATAAGACAAGGAAGACCTGTATAGTACAGGCCTTCCTTTTTTGTTGCCGTAAAAGCGAGGGTAGCATGATCCGATGTGACAATCAGCGATGTAAACACAACCACCGCGAAATATGCGTAAACATGCACCTACAAATAGAATCGGAGCGGTGCATATGCTTTGAGCCCAAATGGCAAAAGAGACGAAAAACAAACGAAACGGACATAAACCATACACCCGTCTACCATTCGACAAGACGGCGTACGTTTAAGTAGGAGAAACCATGACAAAAAATAAGGTACGAGGCGAACCCGTTCACCGTGAGAAGATATTTATCAAAGACACAGATACGCGCACAAAAAACGCGCGAAGAAAAAACATTAATATAAGGCGTCGTTCGACAACCTGGAAAAAGTTCCACACCACCCAAAACCTGGAAGTTATTAAAAGCTTATGCCGTAAAGGATGGCATAACGATGAGATTGCCGCCTATATCGGTATCTCCGAATCGACGCTTTATGAGTGGACAAAGAAACATCCGGAGTTTTCGGAGGCGCTTTCCATTGGAAAAGACTACTGCGTAGCGGTCGTTGAAAACGCGCTGTTTCAACGAGCCGTTGGCATTGAAAAAACGGCACCGAAAAAAGAAGAGACCATAACCGTAGACATCGTTAAAGACGGCAAGGTAGTAGGAAAACAAGTCACCAAAAAGATAGAAAACGAACTTATCTTTGTTCCGCCGGAAACCAAGGCCGCAACCTTCATTCTTACCAATTTAGCGCCGGACGACTGGAAGCAAAAGCAGCAAACAGAACTTACCGGAAGCGTTGAAATTAACGCCAACATGGACTTATCGGAACGCTTGCAACGGGCGCTATTAAAGAAAGGAGAAGCGGCTAATGAATAAAGACGAAGCATACAAGCTTATGGACTGTTTAGGCCGCTTAACTCACGATCCGGTAGCCTGGGTATATTTCGCATTTGACTGGGACAACGACCCGGAATTAAAAGGACAAAAGCCGCAAAAATGGCAACTAGAGCAGCTGGAAAGAATCGCCAAAGGACTGGAAACACCGGATACAGTAATTCGTCAAACTGTATCATCAGGACACGGCATAGGAAAAAGTTGTCTTGTTGCATGGGTTATCTTATGGGCCATTTCGACGCATCCGGATACAAGAGGCGTCGTAACCGCAAACACCGAAGCCCAATTAAGAACTAAAACCTGGGCAGAGCTTGCTAAATGGTACAGAAAATTTATCGCAAAAGAGCTATTTACCTACACGACAACTGCTATCTTCTCGATTGAAGCGGAACACGAAAGGACCTGGAGAATCGATGCTATCCCCTGGTCCGTCACAAATACCGAAGCCTTTGCCGGTCTCCATAACCAGGGGAGAAGAATTCTTATCATATTCGACGAAGCCTCCGCTATAGATGATCGTATCTGGGAAGTTGCGGAAGGTGCCTTAACAGATAAGAACACGGAAATTATTTGGTGCTGCTATGGAAACCCTACCCGTAACGTAGGAAGGTTTCACTCGTGTTTCACGAAATACAGAAACTACTGGGACACCAAAAAGATAGACTCCAGGGACGTGGCCATATCGAACAAAGCCCAGATAGAACAGTGGAAGAATCAATACGGCGAAGATTCGGACTTCTTTAAAGTCCGTGTACGTGGCGAATTCCCGTCATCATCTGATGCGCAATACATAGGCGTAGATATAGTTAAAGCGGCCGCAAAAAGAACGCTCCGGCCGGCTGAATATAACTTTGCACCCGTCATCATTGGCGTGGACCCGGCGTGGACAGGTAGCGACCAATTCGTAATCATCATGCGCCAAGGCCTTTATAGCAAGGTCCTGGGCGAATATCAGAAAAACGATAACGACGGAGCCATGGCGGCCATATTGGCAGGATTTGAAGATGAATATAAGGCGGATGCCGTCTTTATCGACCAAGGGTACGGCACGGGGCTTTATTCGTTCGGCGTAACCATGGGAAGAACATGGAAGCTGGTGGCGTTTGGTGGAAAGTCTGGAACGAAAGGATTTGCTAATAAAAGGGCTGAAATCTGGGGAAAAATGAAAGACTGGCTTATAAATGGCGGCGTATTACCGGATGATGACGTCCTAAGAGACGACCTTATAGGCCCGGAAGCATCCGTAAACGAAAAAGGCGAAATCATCTTAGAAAGTAAAGACCATATGAAAGCCCGCGGCGTACCGTCACCTAATAAAGCGGACGCCCTGGCCTTAACATTTTCGCTGCCGGTACTAAAAGGAACACGGCAGCAACAGGCAGCGCAAACAAAATACAATCCGTTTAGAAAGGGGTAATACCAATGTGTGGATTAAAAGGACTATTCGGAAGCACTTCATCTCCCGAATTCAAAACGCCGGATCCTACGGTACAGGCCGTAAATAACGGCGACCAAGGAACAGCCGATAGCGTCGAAAAACAGCGTAAAAAGCGCGGTTTTCAAAGTACGCGAACAGCTATAGACACGGCACTGGGAACAACAAATGGCAAAAACACGCTGGGATAAAGGAGAAAACATGCGCAAAGAAATGGAAACGGCATTGGCTAGAAGCCCGACAAAAGACACCAAGGGAATAAAGCCGAACACATGTAAAGATAAAAGAAAGCTCGTGCAGCGTTTTAACGCTTTATTCCAAGTAAGGCGGCCCTGGGAAAGGGTATGGAAGTTAATCCGCGATTATGAACTTCCCTATGACGGCTTATTCGATGACGACACGGCAGGAAAACCCGTTATTCATGACGAAGAAATTTTTACAGGTGTTATTCAAGAAGCCCGCGATACCTTTGCAGCAGGCGTTCAATCGGGGCTCACACCGCCGTCTAGGCGCTGGTTTCGCTTTGGTATTGGCAATAAGGACCTGGCCGATGACACAGGTGTACAACGGTTCCTGGATACAAGGGCCGATATCATGGAATCTGTATTGTCCGGTTCGAACTTCTACAACGCTATACACCAATGTTATTCAGAACTTCCTTTTGGCCAAGCGGCCCTGGGGATTTTCTCGCAAGGCGGCACGGTAACGTTTGTCCCGTATACTATAGGCACCTATGCCCTGGCGTGTGACGCAACCGGTAGAGTCTCGACATTTGCCCGTAGAGCCAAGATGACCGTAAATCAAATCGTAAAGCAATTCGGATATGATAATTGCCCAATGACGGTAAAGCAGTCATACGATAACGGAAGCGGCCATCAAAACTACCATACAGTGTGTTGGCTCGTCGAAAAGAACGAAGATAACGACCCAAACAAGCTAAACAACAAAAAGATGCCGTTCACATCGACATACTGGGTAGAAGACTCTAACGAAGATGAATGCCTGGCCGTCACGGGCTTTGAAGAGTGGCCCGTTCCCATCGCCCGTTATACCGTAAAAGGAACAGAAGCCTACGCAACAGGCCCCGGCTGGAACGCCTTACCGGATGCCAAAATGCTACAGCAAATGGAACTTGACGCCATTACAGCCATTGAAATGGGTGTAAAACCTCCGTTACAGGTCCCTCCGTCGCAAGTAGGGAACATCAATCTCTTCCCTGGCGGTACAACAGCCATAAACGATCCCAACGAAGCCATACGACCCATATTCCAAGGACAACTGGCAATCGGCGAACTCGAAGGAAAAATCCAACGAGTAGAAGACAGGGTAAAACGCACATACTCCTCGGACCTCTTCTTAATGCTCGACCAGTTAGACAAAGGCCGCATGACAGCCCAGGAAGTCATGGCCCGTAATCAAGAAAAATTACAGCAGTTAGGCCCGGTGGTAGAACGCCTTCAATACGAGTTTTTGAACCGTATCTTAGAGCGTGTGTATAACATCCTGGATAGAAGCGGCATCTTCCCGGATATCCCCGAAGAACTGCAAGACATTGTAGGCGAAGAGTTTAGGATCGAATACATCTCACCGCTTGCTCAAGCACAAAAGATGAGCGGCTTAACGTCTATCGAACAAGGCATCGGCTTTATCGGACAGGCTGCACAATTCGACCAGACGGTACTTGATAAGGTCAACCTTACGGAAGCGGTCGCAAATTACTTAGCACAGGTAGGCGTGCCGGCTGCCATGATCCGTTCGGATGAAGAAGTTGAACAAATCCAAAAACAACGCCAAGAAGCACAAGCCGCAGCAGAGGCACAAGCCCAGCAACAAGCAGCCATTGCCCAGGCTCCGGACCTTGCAGCCGCTGCTAAAAACGCAACAGAAGCGGCAAACGACGGAAATCCCGCTATGCAAGAGTGGCTAGGAATGAGGTAACAATGCACGAAAAAGAAAGAAAGACTGCACAGCTCATAGAAGAAACCATACGTAGTAAGGATATGGAAGCGCTCCGGTACGTCATGGAAAGTCCGTTAGGACGGCATTTTATGGCCCGCCTTTTAGACACGACGAGAATCTACAGCCCATTGTCAAACGAAACCACACTCCTAGATGAAGGGCGCCGTCGTGTAGGCCTTGAATACTTAAAACTCATTCAATCCATGGGCCTTGAAGGCATGAAATTTCTTCACCAAATGGAAGAAGAATACGCTGAAAAAAGAATCGAACTCGAAAGGATGAAAACAACATGGAAAAGCTGATATTTGACCTGCAACGATTCGCCGAAGGCCCGGAAAGCCAAGACGAAGCACAAGGCGCGGCAGATACAACCGATACGAGCGCTAACCAAGAAGGAAGCGACTCATTTATTGGTAAGGGAACTCAAACCGCCTTAGGTGGCGACGGTGAAAGCACTACTCCGCAAGTACCCGAATCGTACGATTTCACGGCCGTATTAAAAGAAACAGGTCTTGAAGCGGACGAAAAAAGCACCGAAGAATTTACCAATCTCTTAAAGGGTATGGGGGCAACGCAAGAACAGGCAGCCGGTATGGCGACATACGGCATTCAGTATGCCCAAGGCGTGGCAGAAGCGGTAGCTAAAAATCTCCAGGAACAATATGTAAACGAAGTAAAGTCCTGGGGTGATGCGGCAAAAGAAGAATTAGGCGGGGCGTATCAAGAAACGCTCGGCAAGGCCGCGACCGCAAGAGATTATATCGAACAAAAGATTCCCGGCTTTACGCAGATGTTAAACCTGACGGGGGCCGGTAATCATATAGCCATGATTAAAACCATGGCAGCCTTTGCCGATTTAATCGGTGAAGACCCTGGAAAGATGGGTGGCGCAGGCACCGCCGCAACAAGTACCGATATGTATCCTCGTACGGATTTTTCAAAGTATTAATTTAAAAGGAGAACAAAAATATGATTGGAAGCACAGCATTAACTTTCTCGGATTTGCGTAAGCGTTTAAATCCGCAGGGCCAACTCGACACGATTATGGAAGTCATGGCCCAAAGTAACCCTATTATGGAAGACATTCCCTGGATGGAAGGAAACCTTCCTACAGGCAACCAAACGACCGTCCGCACGTCGTACCCTCACCCGGAACTCCGCCGCATTAATGCCGGCGTAAAGCCCGGTAAATCGACGACACGGCAAATCATCGACACGTGCTGCCTTATGGAAGCACGTAGCGAAGTCGATGTAAAGCTCGTAAAACTCGCTCCGGACAAACAAGCTTTCCGCATGTCAGAAGACAAAGCCTACATCCAAGGCTTTACAGATGATTTGGCAAAGTACATGTTCTACGGCGACACGGACGCAAACCCGGACCAGTTTAACGGCCTCGGCATCCGCTATAACACGTTTAAGGGCGACCTCGGAGAAGAAGGCTACCAGGTCGTAAACGCCGGCGGCAAGACAGCCAATAAACAAACCTCCGCCTATATCGTCGATTGGGGCGAAGATGCGGTCGTCGGCATTTACCCGAAAGGATCAAAAGCAGGCCTTGATATTCAGGACCTCGGAGAAATCGACGCCATCGATGCAAACGGCGGTAAATACCGGGCCCTTGCAACGCTCTTTGACTGGGATGCGGGGTTAGCCGTTAAGAACATCCGCAAAGTTGCAGCCGTTCGAAATATCGACTGCAAGGCAGCAGCCGAAGACAGCACGTCCGAAGCTCGTAAAGCCTTTGCAGAACGTATTATCGTAGCTAAAAACAAGATTGTAAGCCCGAAACGCCCGATCTTGTACGTATCGCCTATGGCATACACCATGCTTGAATTACACCTCTCGGACAAAGACAACGTATACGTAACCCGTCAGGAATTAGCACAGGGCATCCCGACACTTTATGTATCAGGCTTAATCGTTAAGAAAAACGACGCATTAACGGAAACTGAACCCGTCATCGCCTAGAAAGGAGAAACACATGATATACGATGCAGAAAATACGTTCTTCTGGAACGTGAAATTATCCGGACAATCCGGAACAGGCGAAGTCATTAAAACAGGTAAAGGTGATGCAGGAAGTCCTTTAACCTTAGTTGTAAAACTCCCCGGAGCCTCGGCAGATTGCACGGTAACGCTCGAAACAGCGGACAACGACAAGATGACAGGAGCTAAAACTTTGGGTACCTACACGGCAGAAAAAGGTAAAACCTTAGCCGTTAAGGTGCCTTACGGAGACCTCGGTTATCTCCGCCTTAAATGGGCGTCAGCCGCAGCCCAATCGGCAGGCACCATTTCGGCGTCACTTGTAATGGATGCAGACGTACGATAAGCCGGGGATCCCTTTTAAGGATTGCCGTAAAGGAAGAAGTCTAAATCAGTTACACGCAAACGAGTTACGAGCTAAGTTAATCCAAGCCGGCGTTGAATACACCGGCGAAGAAACCAAAGAGGAACTTGTAAACCTCGTTAAAAAACACAAGTTATAAAGGAAAAGGGGACGGGTAACACCGTCCCCGACTTTATTAAAAAGGAGAAACCATGACAGACACGGATATTTGTAACATGGCGCTATCAGATTTAGGAAAAGGCACCATTACCTCAATGGACGATAAAGAAGAAAACGCAAGGGCATGTAAGCTCTACTTTGACCAAACAAGAGAAACGGTACTCCGGGCGTATCCGTGGAGCTTTGCTCATAGAATTGAAAAGTTAGCCCTGCTTAATAAAGAAATACCCGGATATGATTTTTGTTACGCATATCCTAAAAATTGCTTGAAGATAAATAACATTCGAAATAAACAGATAAACGTACAAGAACACGTTCCGTACGTTGTCGTAAACATAGATACGGCTACAAAGGCCATTACTTGTAATTTACAAGACGCTTACGCAGACTACACGGTCGATGAAAAAGATGTACAGGTTATGGATACCTTGTTTATTAGCGCTTTTACACGCCTTTTGGCAGCCAATATGGCTATGCGCCTTACAGGAAATCCGCAAGCCTATCAAATGCAATATCAGTTATTCCAGGCCATTATTCACGACGCACAATTAAACGACGCAAGAGAAGGCCAAAGGGATGCAGTATATCACAGTAATTACGCCAACACTCGGAGGGTACGATGAACATATACCTCATACAGCCGTCGTTTGCAGCCGGCGAAATATCGCCGTACGTCGCAAACCGGGTAGATTTAGATAAATATAAATCGGCCCTTCTAACAGCCCAAAACCTGGTCATCCGTCCGTTCGGCGGGTGCTATCGTAGACAAGGCTCGGAATTTATCGGAAAAGTCAAATACGACGATAAGCCGACAGCACTTGTCGCTTTTAACGCCGGCATAGACGATGCATACCTCCTGGAGGTGGGATATCAATATATCCGTATCTGGGAAGATGGCAAATACACCGGGACAGAGTTATCCACACCGTACGATAATGTGGATAACTTACAATTCACCCAATCAGCCGATACCATGTTTATTTGTTCCGGCGACTATCCGATTCAATGCCTTCAAAGAACAGCTACAGGCTGGACATTCAAAGAATACGAGATAACAGAACCTTATTACGATTCGGCCGTACAGACGGTAAACAAAGAAACATCGTTTACAACACCGGGAACATATACGTTCACACCACAGTTTACAGGTAAATATGATATAGAAATTACAGGAGCTGGCGGTGGTGGAGCGGGGACAACTACTGAACGACACGAAGGGAAACACCATCGAAAATTCTATCTGGCTTATTTTGGAGGACCAGGCGGAAACGGAGAAACCAAAAAAATAACATATATATTAACACAGGGAGAAACATATAACATAACAGTAGGAAAAGCTGGAAAAGGTGGAAAATCGGTATATCAGGAAAGAAAAACAGACGAGGATATATTAAAATCGGAAAACGGAACGAATGGGGAAGAAAGCTCATTTAACGGGAAAACCGCCAAAGGTGGGGGCGGTGGCAAGGCACGAAGAAAAATAAACCAAAGTGAAGACCTCAAGACAGAAAACTACCACGGCACCGCTAAGGGCGGGGCCCCTGGAAACTGTGAAGACGTCACACACAACCCAACGCAAATAACAGACGGAAAAGACGGTCAAAACGGATACGTCAGAATTACATTCTCCGGAAACAACGAATTAAAGCCCTCGGCCACATCGGGAAACGACGTTACCATTACAGCAACGAAAGACACGTTTACGCCGGGAATGGTGAATAGTCATATAAAACTAACGCAGCAAGCCGAAAATCAATCTGAACGAATTGAAATACAGGCCTCTTCCATTACAGAAGAAACAAAATCTATACGAGTGGGAAAGGCATGGAAGATTACAACTCACGGCACATGGAAGGGTAAGGTCACGGTTTACCATTCGGACGATAATAAGACCTGGCAAGAGTACAGAAGTTATAAATCAAATAACGACCAGAACTTCACAGAATCGGGGACTGTAACAACGCCTACATGGATGAAAGCAGTAGCTGTAACAGACGCGGATAACGGAAGCGGCAAACTTACAGTAGACTTTTCCCGTAACCCTTACTCAAACGACGGTACAGCTAAAATTACAGAGGTTATCTCACCAACGGAAGTTAAAGTATCAGTCATTACTGACTTTGCTAATACCGACAAAACACAAGTATACGCATTAAGTAGCTGGAACGACGATAACGGATACCCTAAAATGGCATGCTTTTTCCAAGACCGGTTAGTCTTAGCCGCAACAAAAAAAGAACCCTACTCTATATGGATGAGTCGAACAGGGGATTATCCGAACTTTGGAATCGAAAAAGTAGACGGCGGAGTAAGCGACGACTCAGCCATAAAAGCAGACCTCATTACCCGTAATGGTTTTGAAATTCTTCATTTAGTGCCTGCAAAAGACCTTGTTATATTAACGACAGGAAACGAATGGATTATAGAAGGATCCAGCGTTATCACGCCGGCTAAAATTAATCCCAGGCCGCAAACCATGCGTGGATCTAATTCGTGCCCTCCGCAACACATCGGAAATCGTATTGTTCACGTACAGCGAAGCGGAAAGACCGTAAGAGACCTCGGATATCAATATGATGCGGATAACTACAACGGAGACGACTTAACGCTTTTGGCAACACATTTAACAGAAGGCCACAAGCTGGTATCCTCGGCATACATTCAAGAGCCCAATAGCACCTTGTATTACGTTCGTGACGACGGCGTGCTGCTTTCGCTGGCCTTCATCAAAGAACAAAATGTATTCGCCTGGTCACATCACACAACGGACGGCAAATATAAAAAGGTCACGTCTATTCCAAATGGTGCAAGCGACGTATTGTATGTAACGGTAGAAAGAGACGGAAAAATCTATATAGAGCGGTTTAATCACGATATAGAAGCGGCCGTATACATGGATTCGTACGTAACAGGAAGCGGTAGTAGCATAAAAGCGTCACACCTTACGGGAAAAACCGTACAAATCTTAGCGGGCGGTACAAGACTGCAAGATGCACAAGTACCTGAAAATGGCTTAGTGACCTTTGGCCAGTCGTTTTCAGATATCACAATTGGCCTTGCCTACGAAACAAAAGTCGAGCAGCCGGGCCCTGATATAGGATTAAAAGAAGGCACTATGCAGGCCAGAATTTCAAAGATTAATACCGTCGTATTAAGAGTAGAAAAATCCTACGGTGGCCATATTGGGTATACGTTTAAAGATAAAGATATGGACGAATTACGATACGAAGATTACGAAATGCTGGAAACCGGAGATATCGTGCAGCAAATGCCGGTAGCCGATATTGGTAGTAACACCAAAAATCATATCTGCATCAAACACGACGAACCCTTCCCGTTTAAACTAAACGCAATTATAAGAGAGGTAAGTATTGATGGCGGCATCGTCAAAAGTTACAACGGAGAAATTTAACAAGGAAAATAAAAAGCACCTCCAGGCCGTAAAGTACATAGAAGAACATCTAAGGCCTATCGATAAAAAAGAACTGCAAGGGGCTTATACATCCGTTACTAAATGCGCCATGCACGAATTTTGCGACAACTTTCTGGCGTTCGGCAAAAACGGTAAACCTATCGCCATATACGGGATCGTAAAATACCCGATAGACGGACTTCACGCCGTATGGATGGTAGGGACAACAAAGCTAAAAAACTACAAAAAAGAATTAATCACAACAGGGTTTAAAGAAATCCATAGATTCATCAAGGAATACGGACCCGTAACAAATTATATAAGCATAGACAATGAATCATCACGGCGTTGGCTACTAAAAGCTGGCGCCGTTTTTGATGCACCGTTTAATGAAAACGGCATAACGTGGCAGCAATTTGTAATAAGGAGGAATGAATAGTGTGTGGAGTATGGGGCATGATAGCAGGCCAAGCCGTCCAAGGCATCATGCAATATAAGCAGATAAAGCAAGAAACAAACGCCAAGGTCGCTATGTATAGACAGCAAGAACAAGCGGCAGAGCAAAACGCTAAAATAAGCGAACTTAGGCAAGACCAAATTGCCGATAAATACGCAAACGACCAACGTAAACTTGACGACAGGATGCGGCTAATGGCAGGCCAAACAGCAGCCCAAGCCGGCGCATCAAACATGACGCTTACGGGTAGTCCTTTAGATATCCTCATCTCGTCGTACGGAACATACCAAGACGACAGCAGTCAATTATTACAGAACCAACGCAATGACGAACGCTCGGAGTTATTTAACCAGTACAACTATGAAAACCAAGCCGCAGGTTATAAAGCCTCGGCCGAAAACGCCAAGGCCCAGGGGAAATTAGCCGGCATAGCCACGCTTCTTTCAACAGCTTCCAGTATGTACGGAATTAAACATGAGTATGCCTCGGCCAAAAAAGACAATGTAGGAGGAGACTTTAATTACAAGCCTGACCTACTCGGAAAATCACAGTATAGGGGAAAAGAAAAAGGATTGTTCAGTTCAAATCCCTTTGGATCCAAGAATTTTAGGGGGTAACCCATGGAAATAAAATCATACAACAGAGCTGTAGACCCTAACGTCGAAAACGCAAACGCACAGGCCACAAATAACATAGAAGCCTTTGGGGGAAATACAACCGGGAATCAATTAATGGGAAAAGCCGTAGGGGCTTTACAAGGACAAATACAGGCATACGTAGATGACCAAATAAGCATGAAGGTCCTTGACGCTACTAATGAATACAAAAAGCGCGTAAACGACTTATTAAACGATCCGGATAGTGGCCTATTGCACAAGCAAGATACAAATGCGCTGGATATTTTAAAACAATACCAAGAAGGCGAAGCAAAAATAAGAAGAGAAACAATCGCAAACCTTCCTAATTACGAAAAGGCACACAGGGCTTTTAACGCCATGGCGGACGAAAATAATCTCACTAAAACAGGCGCCGTTATGCAAGACCAGTACGAAAAAACAACGACCCATAGAAATGAAAGTGTAGCAAGAGCCGTTGCAGACGTCACAGACACGGCAATAGAAACTAATACGCTAGAAAACGCTTATTCGTCACTTACGCAAATAAGAGGCATCGTGTATAGCCAATATAAAAACATATACGGCGAAGAAAAGTTGGATGAGATGACAAAAAAAGCCGCAACAACATTTGTACAACAATGGGTTTACAACAAAATCAAAAGCGGCGACGAATCAGATTACGAAGACGCATATAGTTTTATCGACAAGGCATCCCCATTTGTCTACGATGCGGATATCACCAAATTAAGAACAGAATTAAACGTACGAAAGCGTGAACACGACATGATGGACATCGCCAAAGAATCCTTCAACCTCTTTCCCAACGACCCTAAAAAGCGCGAAGAACACATACGATCAAAAATGACCTACACCGTAGAAGAAGGCGGAGGAGGAAAAACAGGCGACACAACTCTTGAAATGATTGCCGCCGTAGAGACTGATAATAACGACTACAACTTAGTCAACGACTCCGGACATTTTGGAAGATACCAATTTTCGCCTAGCACTTACGCCGAAGAAGCACAAAAAATAGGCGTAGACCCGAACGATAGATCCCCGGAAGCACAAGATAAAGTAGCAGCTCAATACAAAAAGACGTTAGCCCAATGGATAGGTTCGGACAACGAAGACGCACTTATTATCGCGTGGAATTTCGGACCGGCCGCCGGCAAGGCGTGGCTTGATAAAAAAGACGGTTTTTATCTTGATAACGATTTTTACACATGGGACCAAACACCGCCTGGAAACGCTTCCGTAAATGACAGATTAGCCAAAGCTCATAAAGCGAAAGAAAAGATAGGGGCTAGTGGCTCAAACATCCAAAACGCTATAAACCAAGGCGTACAGTGGACAGGAAACGCTCCGCTTGCAAACGGGAAAGTGGCGTGTGTAGAAGCGGTATGTAGCATTGGCGCGGCATATTCCCCTACATTGAAAAAGTTCCACGATGACAACGTGGTAAATGTAGATGTTCTGGTTAATAGAGCCAAAGAATCCGGTATGTCGGTAATCCCTTACGATCCGTCGAAAGTAAAGCCCGGTTCAATTATCGTATACGACGATGTAGGGGGCGACACCCAAACACACGTCATGATTGCAGAAGAAGGCGGAAAAGTAGTAGGCAATATGTCTAGCAACAATAACGGCGAAGGTGGCGTGGCAGAAGCAAGTAACGCAGATTTTGACCCGCAGCACCTAAAACCGGCACAAATAATAATCCCGAAAGAAGCCGAAAACGCTAAAACGACAAGAACGCGCGTTAAATATTCAGAAGAAGAAGTACAGCACATGCTAAAAATCGCAGACACCTACCAAGCCCAAGCTACAAGAAACGAAGAAATTGCAAACGACGGACTGGTAAAGGCAGGCCTTCAAGAAATGCAATTAGCCCATGAAAACGGAACACTAACTTACGAATCAGCAATAGCCATAACCGAAAAATACGGCAAAGGAAATCCCAAAGTATACGCAGCCTTAAAGGGAGCTATAGGAACATATATAGCGGCACCTAGAGCAGCGGGAGGCGGAAGCGGCGGATCCGGAGGAAGTGGCGGAGGACAAGGCGGAAGATTGACACAGTTCAAATCAATGATTGGACGTCAGTTTAATAGCTTTAGCGAATTTATAAACTATTGCAATACGAACGGAATTTCATTGTCGATAAATGAACAAAACAGTATGTCTAAAGCCTTTAATGACTACACAAACGGCACCGGCGAATTTAAGCCCGAATTCACCATTAATATGGATAATTTAGCAAGAAGATCCGGAATAGACAAAGATACTTTTATTAACAATGCAGAAGTAATTCAACGGTCCGTTGCAGGATGGGCAGCAGAATTTGAATCACAACAAGGTAGAGAACCAACCCAAGACGAAATGTATGCGTACGCTATAACGCTCGTAACGTCAAGAGATGAGTCTTATGGAAGAACAAGAGCGGACCAATTATCAGCCGGAATTAAAGACGCATATTCAGAAACGGGAGATGACGGCGAAACGTACTGGAAGATTTATTGGACTGACGGAACCGAAAGCACGGTGCACGATATGTACTACCAACAGTTGTTAAACGGAGAAACTACCGAACACTACATTAAAAGCGGGCAGTATAAATAAGGACGTGAAACAATGGCAGAATACAATTTTAACAACTTTAAAATTAATCCTGAAAACCCCACCGGAGAAACACCGAATAACGATGTATTAGGATTTAAAGATTCAGAAACGGCAATACAAGAAGGCCAAGTAGAATACGATGCAGACCAGGCGAAACGATGGAAAGAAGCCGATGCTATACTTGCTAATGGCACAATGAATTTTAGACCGACGTCAGACTATAGAAATCCGTCAGCAGAAGACTTTGTCGGAGCGACGGCACCGCCTTCCCAAAAACCGAATTTTATCGATGCAATCAAAGATTCGGCCATGGATGTATATCGCAACATCTTTAATGGAAACGCCGAAGGTATGCATAATGCCAAAGTATATGCACAATTCATAGGTGTTTCGCCGCAGTTTTTAATGGATAACGAAGCAGCTTACGAACAGGCAGAAAAGCTATACAATCAGCGCTTAAACGCACGCTTTATGGGCGGCAGCGCTTTTTCAGCAGAAGCCCTGGACGCCATGTATCCTGAAATTCAAGCCCTTAGAAAGCAAGATCCCGTAGGAGCCGCCATTGCGCTTAAAGAATACGGAGATATAAAAGATACGAGAGGAATATTTGACCTTGCTAAAGACGCTTTTAATTCCGGCTCGGACATGGTTAAGCTTTCAGATGCACAATATAGAGCCTATAAAGGCGAAGATATCGACTCCGTTAAGCCCGAAGTAGATAGATTAACGGCAGAATTACAGGCCTACAAAGAACCCACAGCAAGCCAAAAAGTCTTATACGACACAATTCAGCAGCTCACAATTATGGGAACCCAGGCTGCAAGAGCCACAAAAAGAGCAGCGCAAGGGGCTGCATTAGGTATGGCAACATCGGCCGCAGCGGCAGGTGGCGCAGCTGCAACGGGAATCGGGGCAGCCGCAGCACCGGTTATTTTAATGGCTGGGGCTACAACAGGGGCCGCTTACGGTATGCGTGTAGGCATGTTTGAACAATTCGAACAGCAAAGCGCAGCCGCAAGATACTGGGAACTAATGAACAACCGTAAGGGTGAATACAGCAGAAACCATGCCCTTGTAGACTCAACCATAACGGGCGCGGCTAATGGGGTTATTGAACTAGGCCTTATGGAACTAGGGTACAACCCCATTGCCAAAGCTTGGGGTGGCCAAGCGGCAAAAAGCATATTAAATAATGCCGCAGCTAGAATGGCTATCATTGATGCGGGAAAAGAAAGCATTGCCAAACTTTCCGCGCAAGCGGCTATGAAACAATTCGGTAGAAGTACAGCCGCAGAACTTGCAGAAGAAGGCACACAACAAGCATCCGAAGACCTTATGGATAATGCCGAATACTACTTATATAAAAAAGGCGCTCCGCATACCACAACGGAGATTATAGGAAACGCTGTAGACGCTATGGTACAGGCCGTCCCGGCAGTAGTAGGCATGGGAGCCATGGGTGCTATAACGCACGGCGTAGGAAACTATCGCAGTATGCGGGCCATTGCAGCCATTAAAAATGAAGACTGGAAGCAAGAATACAGAAGAACAGTCGAACAACAGACTATTGAAGCGTTAATGGCAAACAAAGCCCAAAACAAAACCGCACAAAAAAATCCGGAAGTATATAAAAACGTCGTACAAGAACAGGCCCGTCTTGCCGGTGTACAGAACATGTACGTAGACGCACAAGAGCTTTCAAAGACGGATAAAGGCGTAGACGTTTTAAATGATATGGTAAATCGTGGAATTATTACGGGCGAACAAGTGGATAAATCCATTTCAACCGGTGCAGACATTGTAATTCCGACCGGCACCTTTGCCCAGCTTGCCGACGAATCCGTGGATACCGATACTTTGATGCGGGCAACGACCATGGCTAAAAACGGTGTTCATCGCGCAGCCTTAGAAGAAAAAGACAAACGAGTTGAAGCGATCCGCGAAGAATTAGCTAATTTAGCACAAAATAAAAAAGACGTTCTATCCAAGGAACTCATGGAAGAACATTTTAGTGATGCGGACGATATAACAAGAACGGCAGCTGAAAGCGTCATCTATAAAAATCCGTACGATTTAAATAAAAGCTATAAAGAAGCCTTAGCGGACGCAAGAAAAGAATATGAAGACGCACTGGGCTTTGATGCTTACTGGAATTACAAGCCGCAGGGCGTTGGCATTATGTACACCGACGAAGAAAGCCGTCAAACAGGCCGTGGAATCAGAGTCTCGAATAATGACTACTGGTACCAGGACATGTACCAAAAGTTGGGCCGCAAAGCAACAAGAGAAGAAATGCTTGATATTGCTTACGAAGACCAAATGAAAGAATTACAAACCTTGGCACCGGAAGCGGCAGACGAATTTGCACAAAACGCAAATTCCTTAAAGGCAAAATATGAGTCCCTACAAGGCTTAAAGGATAAATTCGAAGAGTTGGCCAAGAGCGATTACGCCGTAAAACAATCCCTCACAAAGGAAGGATATGAAGTATATAACGAAGTATTAAATAAACTTCAAGACGGTAGCGAAAAATCCAAATTAGCCGCTAACGAAAACGCCTTCATATACGCTAGAATGGCCGAAAGCTGGGCGAAAATCCGCAACGAATACGGCGATACGGCCTATACAGCCAAGGATTTTATGGTAGAACATGCGGTTAATATAGGCGGCGATCGAAGTGTAAAAATGTTTTCCCAGAAAGAAGTAAAGTTAGCTAAAGAGAAGCTTAAAGCGGATATGAAGAAATGGGCTAAAGTAGTCAACGAATTCAAAGTAGAAAGGCAAGAAGGGGAAAATAAAAAGTATGATAAATCGGAAGATTTAATGGAATCGCCATTGGTGTTTAAAATGGCAGGAGTACCGTTATACCCCATAACCATATCTCGAGAGGTAATAGATAAAATCCTAAGAATGCCTACCGCAAAAAGACACGGACATGGGGAGCAAATAAACAAAACCTTATTAAAAGAACTACCTAGAGCGTTTGCCGATCCGTGGGGAATATTTAAATATACAGATAAACAAGGGGAAAAACTCCTCATACTTACCGACCTCACAGCATTAAATGGACACAAAGAGAACGGAGAACCAGAAGACAAAATAATCGCACCGATTTTATTAGAAAAAAAATACGGACATAAAAGGTATCACGCGGTGCAATCCGCATACGGAAAAGAAGGATATGAGATGTTGTTGGGGCATTTATACGATTTAAAATATCTCAACAAAAAAGAAGGACTTGCGTTTTTAACTGCCATCGGGCTCCAATCGCCCAAGCGCGTAACGCTAAGTCCTTCATTCATTAGCAGTATAGCAGATGAAAATGATTTACACAAGCTAAAAGAAGCAAATCCCGAAAAATACCAAACATCAGATAAAAAGAATATAACCACACTCTACCATGGCGGGGCAGAAATAAGAGGAAACAAGGTAGAAAAAAATGAAATGTTTAACGGAATGTTTTTTAGCGGCAGCTATGGAGCTGCAGCATCTCATGGGTCCTTTAATGGCGAAGATCCCCAGGTTGTAAAAGTAGAAATAGATAAAGACGACATCATGGATTTATGGCTCTCACGAGATGACATATACGATTGGGCAGTAAAAAAATACGGTGAAGAAAAAGGAGATTTTATTGGCGACCTAATCACCGAAGAAGAAGACGTGTTTAATCTTGATGAGGACGAACTAAACGATTTACATGAAATCATCTACGACTACAGAATTGAGGAAGGGAAGGAGTACCTATTAGATGCAGCAGAACTTAGCTTTGAGGTGCAAAGATTACAAAGCATAGCATCTGAAGAACTAGGATATAAAGCCGTGGCCGTAACAGATGAACACGGAACAAGCTATATCGTCAACCCTGGAGTAGAATTTAAACACGTCAACGATGAAGAAGACGAAGAAACCTACTACCAACGCGCATGGCACGGAAGCGGCACGGACTTTAACGAGTTTAACCTGGAAAAAGCCCTTACCGGTGCCGGGGATATGGTACACGGCTGGGGGATATACACGGCCAAGAATAAAAAGACAGCCCAGGCATATAAAAAACACGCCAAAAGCAAGGGCCTTCCGTCGTATTTGTATGAAGTAGATATCCCTGAAAACGAAAACCTTCTCATAGAAGAAAAACGCTACGAAGAACAGCCGTCCGAAATACAAGAAAAACTTACCAGGACAATATCGGGCTTACCGGATAAGCAGCAAAAATCATTTTGGGAAAAACTGTTACACAATGAAATGCGGACCTTTCCCGAAGAGACCGAAGCGTTATCAGATCTGGATAAAGCGAAAGATAAGGTAAAGCAATTAGAAGTAGCGGCCAATGGCCTTGAAAATACAGATAAGCCGAAATTCAAAGAGAAAATAGCTATAAAGCACCTCAAGAAATTAGGGTATACTGAAGAGCAAATCAAAGACCAGGATTTCATGCAGGTGGAAAAGGAAAAGGAAGAAAAAGTCCTTGCTGCTGTAAAAAAAGAAGCCGAAAAAGCCGAAGCATCCATACAGGAAAGAAAAGACAGCATCCTGGAAGCGGCTATTAAAAATCCTAAAGAAGCCTTAAAAAGAAGTGTTGGCACCGGTAAAGAGATCTACAGGTATTTATCGGCATCGCTTGACAGTATGGAAGAAGCCTCACAATACCTGAATAAAAACGGGATTGAAGGTATTTCTTATTACGACAGTGAAGACGGCGATTGCGTCGTGGTGTTTAGTGATAAGGCGGTAAATATCATCGATAAGTACCGTCAAGAGATAAAAGCCTCATATAATTCCGCAACAGGTGCCATTAACTTATTCGACGGAGCAGACCAATCCTCATTCGTTCATGAAGCGGCACATATGTATCTTACAGAGATAAGTAAAATGGCAACCGACGAAGCGGCACCCAAGGGCCTCCTGGAAGACTGGAACACGATTCAAGCGTGGGCGGCATATAAGCCGGAAGACATTAAAGATTACGAAGGAACGGCAAGGGAAAAAGAATTTAAATCCTACGCCAAGGCCATTGAAGATGCTCGTAAGAGTGGAGACGTCATAGCTATTCGTGCTGCCGAAGAACGATGGATGCAGGAACGATTTGCCCGCGGCTTTGAACGCTATATAGCCGAAGGAAAGGCTCCGACACAGGCCTTACAAAGCGCATTCAGAAAGTTTAAATCCTGGCTCGTATCAATTTATAGAGATTTAAAAAACCTCGGTAAAGAACCGCCGGAAGACGTAAAGCGCGTCATGGATCGGATGCTTGCGACTAATGACGAAATAGAAGCCTGGGCCAAGGCGAAAGAGTTAAACGCCTGGGACAAGAAGGGCTTTTCCGGGGACTTAACGGGTTCAGAAGGGGACATGATTAAACGCTGGGCCGAAGACGCCAAAGAAAAAGCCAAGGAACGAGTGCTAAAAGAACTCATGCGTCAAGAAGAAAACCAGTGGAGAACAGACCTTGAAAACAGCCTCGAAAAAGAACGAATCGATTACGAAAAACACCTGGTCGATGAAAACCCGATATACGGCCAAGAATTGGTTTATAGGGAAACCGACGAACAATTCAAAGAAGACTACCTAAGAACGATTGGGTACGACTCGAAAGAATCATTTGAATCGGCTATCGAAAAGGCGGGCGGTCCGCTAGAAGAACGTTCAAAGGCATTCATGGAAAACCGCCGTAAAGAATATGAAGAAATGATGCCCACATCCGAAGACTTTAAAAACGCAGCCGACGCAGAACTTGCCTCGACAAACGCACAGATGAGACTTTCGCAATTAGAAGCCTATGCAATTAAGCGAAAAGTAAACGGATACGTCGCAGAAGCGGTTAAAGCAATGCGTGAACTTGACGCCCTGGACGGAAAGTCAGAAGAAGAAATTGCGGCCGGCATTAAGGAAATTCTAGGCGTAGACGACGAGGAAGCAAAGAAAGGCCGTCAAGTGGCCTTAATGCTTGCTAAGAACGAAGAAATTCAGAAGCTAAAGGAACGATTAAAGGACGCCAAAGAAAAGGACAAAGAATATAGAGCCTCGGCTAGGGAAGAATTGGCCTCGGCTAAAGCGGCCCTTAAAGAAGCTATGAGAGGATTAAACACGGCTAGAGACATTACAGCCGGTAGTTACACTAAAACCCTTCAAGTAGCCCGTGAAGAATTAAGTAAGATGACGGTAGCCGAAGCCACGACCTGGAGGCACTGGGAAATAAAGGCCAAGCAAGAAGGAAATAACGCCGACAAGTTAATGGCAGCGGGAGCCTTTGAAGAAGCGGCCATCGCTAAAGGAAACAGCCTTAAATACTACTGCATGAGTAGAGCCGCCAAAGATAACCAGGAATACGTCCGTACCAAGCTCGAAGGCTCGACGGGTCGCGTAGACATGCAGCAAGAAGCTATGGACGGCATTAAAGGCATGGTTAAGCGCATAAGTAGAAGGGAAAACCCGGTACGCCTGGACCCGAACAGCCGATACATGATCCAGCACCTGGCCTACATTACGGGAATCACCGAAAAAGACGGCGTGAAGCCCTTAAATGAAAAGGGTGAACCCGTAGGTATCAACTGGGAAAAAGTTTACGGAGATTTAAATCCCGATTATGCCATGGATAAAGAAACAGCACCGAATCCTGACAAGATTGTGGCACCGTGGCTTAGGATACTAGCCGAAAGTAAAGAACGCAAAGACTACAACGAAATGCAAATGGACCGGTTCCAAGATATGGTTGAAGCCATGAATGTTCTGTATAAAGCGTCAAGAAGAGACTACGAAGCCACAACTATTAAGGACAGAAACGGCAAGGTTATAAGCCAAGAAGAAGCGGCTATGAAGCTTGTCCAGGCTATCGGCGTAGATAATGAATTTAATCCGTTGCAGGACTCAAACGACAAGACAAGCACCAAGTCCAAGGCTAAAAGCCTAGCCAAAGACGCCTTACTATACCTCACCAAAGCCGAAACCATCTTTAACCGCTTTGGTGGCGACTGGATGCAACTCGTGTACGAGCCGATTAATCAAGGGGCCAATAAAGAGCTTACAATGCGGCAAGAGGCGTGCAAGGTATTCTCCAATATTTACAATATGTACTCGCTCGAAGAATGGCAGGCGATGAGATCCGACAGAGTCTTTACTATCGGGCTTACGACAAGCTTCACAAGAGAACAATTAATTTGTATGGCTCTTAACTGGGGTAACAAAGAAGGTCGTAAACGGGTCCTTTCAACGATAAATAAATCGGCCAAAAACGAAGCGGACGTCATCGACGAATATACAATGCAAAGCGTGCTAGAGTCATCACTTACCGATAAGGACTGGAACTTCATTGAAGCCATTTGGACGCAGCTCGATTCGTACTGGGCTGAACGAAACAAAGTCCAGGAAAACCTATACGGACAAGGTCTCGGAAAAGTACAGGCGCTGCCGTTTAATATTAACGGCCGTCAGATAAAAGGCGGTTACTACCCGATAGTATATGATCCGAAGTTAAGTATAAGAGCCTCGGACCTTGCAGCTGATGACATCGTAAAGCAAGCCCTTTCGGGAAGTTCGACATTCGGCATCGGCATGGGAAGCACCAAATCCCGTGTAAGTGAAGTAAAAGGACAGCAACTAGCCTTACGCCTTGATGTATGGCCGCAGGCGGTAACAGAAGCCATTCACCATATCGCTATGCGTGAAGCGGCAACCGACGTGTATAAATTAATTACACACCCGGCGGTACAACAAGCCGTACAACAAAAGTACGGCATGGAAACGTACAATATGATCCGCCAGTGGAGTAAAGACGTTTGGAAGACGGACGTACAAAAAGCCGATATTATTAATCGCACTTTAGAACAGATGCGTAAAAACTCGGCCTTTGCCGTTATGGCCATGAGAACGGGAACGGCTCTTTTAAACGTTCTTAACGTCTTCCCCATGATGCACCAGATAGGGAAGATAAATACCCTAAAGGCCATTACCAGCTTTGGCTTAGGTTTCTACAAGGGAACGGATACATACGCTAGAAATCGGCAGTTTGTGTTCGATAAGTCACCCATGATGCGGGACCGCATGAATACTATCGATAGAGATATGCAGCAGGACATGAAGTTAGAGGTAGGGCAAGACACCTCGCTTATTAGAGAACGGGCAACACACGCCAAGGAAAAGTTCAATCGCTTTGGGTATTGGTTTATAACTGAAACAGACCTCATGTTCTCGATGGCTTTATGGAAACACGGATACGACGAATCGATGAGAAAGCAAATCGAAGCGGGCATGACGGACGTTAAGCAAATGGAACAAAACGCCATTTCAGACGCAGACACAAACGTAAGAGCGGTATTCGGAAGCGGGCAAGTAAAAGACCAGGTAGCCATGCAGCGCAAGAACACCTTAGTGGGACAGCTAACTCCGTTCTATAGCTACAGTTCAACCGTATTAAACGCCCTCATTAAGGCGGGATACAGAGTAAAAGACCACGGAGATTATATGGCGCTTATTAACGCCACTCTCTATTGGGTAGTGCTGCAGACGCTCGCCGAAACCGTTTATAGAAGTGCTGTTGCCGGAGAACTCGACGACCCGGATAAAATGCTCCGTCGCCTGGGGATCACGACCGTGAGAAATGTGGACCAGGGCTTCCCGGTAGTCCGTGATGCTTTAGAAGGCGTCATGAATCACTTCTTACTAGGAAGCGACCAGAATAATTCACCGCTCGCCATTACCGCTATTGACGAACTTGTAAAAGCAGCTCAAGCAGCCGGAAACGAAAAGAAAGACTTCACCGACGTAGGCCGCTCGTTATCGCGCGTTGCTAACCGTACCTGGAAATTCTCCGATACCTTATCAGACGGATTCTGGAACCTTGTAAGGTTTTCACTCGTTGACACAGACCGAAGCGTTCAGGAACTTATTACCACAACGATTTTTGATAAGCGGTACAAGACACACGAAGAACGGGTACGTCAAGACAAGAAAAAAGCCAATGAACAAAAAAAGAAAGGAAAATAAGAGATGATAAGTAAAGACAAAACCACAATCACTTACAAAGGGGACGGGGTAACAACCTCGTTCCCTTTCCCTTATCAGTACAGAGCAGGAGAAGATATTAAAGGGTACCTATTGGTAAACGGCAAAGAAATGCCGATTATAGCCAATTACCGTTTTGACGAAGTAGAGAATAAATTCATCTATCCCGTAAACGGCGTACCGTTATTTACAACCGACACCTTAGTTATTAAACGACAAACGCCGATTGAACAAGCCGCTGATCTTCCTAATAAGTATCCGTATAACGCCGTCGAGACGGTAGCCGACAACCTCACTCTTATAGCCCAGGAACAGGAAGCAAAAATTAAGGGAATAGAAAATATCCGTAACGAATTAACCGAAACAACGGAACACACCGCTAGAATGGCCGATAGGGTTTTAAATGCCATATCAAACGGGTACAATGTGGCACAGAATCAGTGGGCTCCGTTCGAATACATAAATCCCGCCGAAAAAACCGTAAAAGAATTAAAAAAAGAAATAGACGAGTTCAAACTGGCAGCACAGCGCATGGGAGCCGAAAACGGAACTAGAGCCATTGCCAAAGCTCGGTTTGACGTCGAAGATTTTATTAAAAACGCCAAAAACGAGGCATATGTTATTAACTACGGGCCACAAGTAGACCTTGTAATGGGCGTAGAAAGAAACGCAGTTATCATACAGACCGAAGAAAAAACCTACAGATTAATAGATGAATCAGTAGGATACAAGGTTCAAGAAGTCATAGAAGCGACCGTCAATAATAATGGTACTACCATAGACGCTAATATCACCGGCACTGCTAAAACGATAAGTGTAGAACCCGTAACAAACGTGAATGAAGCGGTGACACCCGGAAGGTACATTGGAGAAAGCATTACAATTAACAACGAAACATTCCAGGGATATGTATTAGACGTTCTAACACTGGAAGACACAATCTTCCAAACGCTCACCACGTTAGATGGACGAGTATTCGTAAGAAAAAGCGACGAGAAACCCATCACAACGTCCTGGACAGAACCATACAAAAAAGACGTACTGGTAGAAGAAAATACCGCTCAATTCGGTAAGGCGAAGATAGAATTAACCAACAACGGAAGCCTTAGTGTAAAGGATATAACCGCTCCCGATAAAGGAGGTGAATTGGCGTTAAGGAGCGATTTAAATAAAATATCAGATTCAATAAGTGGACACAAAGCACCGGTTATGACACCGCTTATAGATTGGGAGGAAATGAAAAGACAAAACTCAAATAACGACGTGAGAAACATCAATGAACAAACGTATGGAATAATCGGGACAAACAGAAATAACCCGATCATACTAAAAGAATCATATAAAAACTACGATAAAATATTTATTATTCTTTGTGGCAACAGCTGGGGCACACGAAGAAATATCTCATACGAAGTCTGGCAGTTAGAATACCTTTTTGCCACCAAAGAGGCATTTCTCTTATATAGCCAGAATGGAGTAAATTGGATGTTAAAATCCACAAATTCAACGGAAACGAAATGGATTACGCATTCCAAAACTGAGGATTGTGGTATCGTTGAAATTTATGGAATTAAATATGAAAGGTCGTAAACATAATGTTCTATTTAATTAAAGACGGTAAGGTGCAAAGCATGTGTATAAATAAAGAACCGCTCAAAGGGCTGGACGGAGAAATCCTTGAAGGCGACGCACTGGATCCGTCAACAGTCGCCATAAAGGACGGCAAGGTAATCCAAAAAATCGATATCCCTGAAACAATGCCCGAAGAAGAAGTAAAGCTGGATGCCGTAACCGTCCTGGAAGCCATTGTAGATATCCAGGAAGAAGTAATGAATAATTCACTAACGTTAGAATCACTCAAAAATAAGGAGGAATAATCATGGTATTGAAAAAATATATGATAAGTGCCTATGGGAAATTGGTGTTAGCCGGAGTCTACACATTAGATGAAAACGAAACGGGAAAGAAGTTAGTACCCGAATCGTACCAGGAAGCGGTCGCTG